>OAVC01000213.1_pt1 | contig 40916 bp, 41 predicted proteins | sample 1495261 | NCBI WGS metagenome assembly OAVC01 (sample SAMEA2580074, study PRJEB22360) | human gut metagenome | biome: human gut; feature: human-associated habitat; material: faeces | place: Denmark | collected 2008/2010
TTCGATAAAGAAATCCCCGCTGATATGGCAGGATTTGATTGTGCCATCCTCGTCGACGGCCACATTCACGGCAACCAGTTTGCCGCCCGGCGTTTTGCATTCCCCATGTCGCATGTGCATGCGACCAGTATAAGAGTACTTGGCTCCCCTCCTTGAGGGGAGCCAGAGACATCACATACGGGCCAGAATGTCCTTGCCGACTTGGTCGGTGGAGCGCACAGTGGAGCCGAGCTCCTCGATGTCCGCTTCCACAGCGGCGTGGATCTTCTTGGCCGCATCATCGAAGCCGAGGTGCTCGAGCAGCATGGCGGCGGAGAGAATCGCAGCAGTCGGGTTGGCCTTGTTCTGACCGGCGATATCCGGAGCGGAACCGTGAATCGGCTCGAACATGGACGGATATTCATCGGAGGCGTTGATGCAGCCGGAGGCGGAGTAGCCCACGCCACCCACCACGGAACCGGCTTCATCAGTGAGGATGTCGCCGAAGAGGTTGTCCGTGAGGATCACATCAAAACGGCTCGGGTCGGAGACCAGGAAGATGGTGGCTGCGTCGATATGCTGGTAATCGTGAGTGACCTCGGGATATTCCTCACCGACCTTGTCTACAATGCGCTGCCACATATCGCCGGCGTTGACGAGTACGTTCTTCTTGTGCACCAGAGTGACGTGCTTCTTGCGCTTCATGGCCAGCTTGAAGGCGTAGCGCACCACGCGCTCCACGCCATAGGCGGTGTTGATGGACACCTCGGTGGCCACCTCCTGCGGAGTGCCACGACGAACAGCGCCACCCGCACCGCAGTACAGGCCTTCGGTGCCTTCGCGCACCACCACGAAGTCGATGTCGCCAGGGTTGGCAAGTGGCGAGGTGACGCCCTTGTAAAGCTTGGACGGGCGCAGGTTCACGTATTGGTCAAGGTCGAAGCGAAGCTTCAAAAGCAGGCCGCGCTCCAGAATGCCAGCCTTGATGCGCGGATCGCCCACAGCCCCGAGCAGAATGGCGTCGTTCGCCTTGATACGTTCCTCTTCGTCCTCCGGCAGGATAGCACCGTCACGCAGGTAACGCTCGGCGCCCAAGTCGAAGTTCTCATACTCGAAGTCAGCTACACCTTCAGCTGCTTTTTCAAGCGCTTTCTGGGCCCACGGAGTGACTTCCTTGCCAATGCCGTCGCCGGGGATGACGGCAATTTTATATGTCTTTGCCATAGTTCAAGGAGCCTAGTCGCATGGCCACCTGATGGCCCGAACCAGCTCAGCTAGTGGACATGACACCTAATGAGCGAGACCCATCACGTCCATGCACCAGGCGTTCTCGTACGAGACCTCCTGCCACTGCTTGTAACGGCCGGAAATGCCACCGTGACCGGCCTCAACCTCAATCTTGGCCACCGCGTCCACGCCTGCGGACTGCAATCGGGCCAGCCATTTCAGCGGCTCGACATACAGCACGCGGGTGTCGTTCATCGAGGTGGTGATGAAAATCTTCGGGAACTGCGCTGCGGAAACGGCCTTGCCGGTGGCGGCACCGGCAGAAGAGACCTTGTCATCGACGGTTTCTCCATCACCGTCCTCCGCTCTGGCGACCGGCACATTCTCATACGGCGTGTAGGACTTCATGTACCGATACACCTCGGGGTCGTGCAGCGGATCACCCCATTCATCCCATTCGGTGACGGTCAGCGGCAAATCCGGGTCGAGAATCGAAGTCAGCGCGTCCACAAACGGCACATCGGCCTCAACTCCGGCATAGCACTCGGGTGCCATGTTGGCGATGGCACCCATAAGCAGGCCACCGGCCGAACCGCCATTGGCCACCGTGCGTCTGGCATCGGCCAAATGAGCGTCCTGCAATGCGCGCGTGGCATCCACGAAATCCTCAAAGGAATGCTTCTTGTTGAGTCGCCGCCCCTGCTCATACCAAGCGCGGCCCATCTCACCTCCACCTCGAATATGCGGCACTGCGTACAGCACGCCACGGTCGAGCATGCTCAACCGAGCCACCGAGAAGCCAGGGTCGGAGGAAATCTCATATGCGCCATATCCGGTGATGAACATCGGCGAATCCTGCGCAGGGCAATCACGATGCCAGACCAGTGAGACGGGAATCCGCTCACCATCGCGCGCGGTAATCCACACGCGGCGCTCCATATAATTGCGCGGGTCGAAGTCATCCAGCACGGTGGCGCGCTTGAGCAACGTGTCTTTTCCGGTGGCGGGATCGATTTCATGCAACTCGCCGGAACGCGTGTAGCTGGCAAAAGAGTAGCGCATGCGCGGCGCGTCATACGAGGGATTGCCGCCGGTGCCGATGGTGTACAGTCGCCGGGTCTCGCCGGGCAGGTGGTCGTCGCTGGCGCCATCGGAGGATTCGGTGTGGTCGGTGGTCGAGCCGAACAAACCGCCAAACCAGTCGCCGCTGCGCTTGCTGATACCGTCACCTTTCATGGAGGTCGCGGATTTACCTGTTCCCGGGCTCGCGCTGGCAGATGATTCAGCCTTTTCGGCATCATCGGTCCACAAGGTTTCGCCGTGGTCTCCGGTCACGTCTTGCCTATCCGCCGCGACCATGTCCCAATCGCCCTCAAGCGGCGGAGGCAACAACTCCACGAAACGCCACGGACGACCAGCCAGAAAATCAGCGGATGCAGCGTCTTTGGTCATATATGCCACATGCGGCTGCCCGTCGGAACGGTAGCTCAGCGATACAAAATGGCGGTGCAGGGCGATGCCCTCAATGCCCAGACCATGCGCACCTTGCAGAATCGCCGGATTGGCGGGATTGAAGTAGGCTTCAGTGATCGGCTTATCCGATTCGCCATGCTCACAGCCATAGGGCGAGCCGGCAGCCACGCATACGCCTTCACCCAGCCGGTAAGGCGGCTTATGGTCGCGCATGTCGATAACATCAATCTCAAAATTCGGGTTGACGGCGTTGTGATAGACCACGGCAAGCGGCACATCCTCGCCATGCTCACCCGCACCTTCAAAGCAGGCAAAGCTCACATCGTATTCCACGTCGGTCTGGCGCGGAATGAACGCCTGAAACTCGCCTTCGGGAGTGACCACAGGCAGCATCAGCACTTCGGTGGTGGTTTTGGAACCGGTGCCAATTACGATGTTGCGCTCATCGAAGCTGATGCCCACGCCCACCCAGAAACGCTCGTCCGCTTCACGATACACGCACACGTCATCGTCAACGGACGTACCAACCTGATGCCTCCATACGGCAAACGGACGCCAGGAATCATCGACCTCTACCCAGAACACCCATTTACCGTCCGGGGTGAAGCATGCGCTGCCGATACCATCAAAGTGTTCGGGTAGTTCCGCCGCCGCAGGACGTTCCGTGGCCTCGTCACCGGCTGTCGCTTCAGCCGGTTCGGCCGCGCCCGCATCGCGGAAAGACAGAGATTCATCAGCCATCGGCATATCGAGGTCGGGGAACGCCCCGTCAGCATCGGCGGCCGTCAAGGACTCCAAGTCTCGAATACGAAAGTCATAGCGTTCGTCACCGGTGACGTCGACGCCGTACAGCAGCCATCGGCCATCTTTGCTTAAATCCATGCCACCGAGCCGGAAGAAATCATGCCCCTCGGACTCGCGGTTCACGTCGAACACAATCTGCTCGCCGGGCATGGATCCGGGCTCGCCCTTGGCGTCCACCACCGGCGGCTCCCAATCGTTCTCGCCACGCACGGGTATACGGCACTGCACGCCGTACTGCTTGCCCTGCTGCGTACGGGTGAAATACCAGTAGTCATTCACGCGCGTGGGCACCGACATATCGGTCTCTTCCACGTGTGATTTAAGCTCCTCAAACAGCGTGTTGCGCAAACCGGCCAAATGCGCCATGCGATGCTCGCAGTACCGGTTTTCCGCGGCCACATAGTCGCGTACCTCGGCGGATTCCTTATTGCGCATCCACTCGTAATCGTCCTCAAATACATCACCGTGGAATTCACGGCGCTTCGGTTCGCGCTTGGCTACAGGCGGCATCGGCACTTCGGCGTTCGTCTTCTCGTCGGTCATACCACGCGATTGTACGCGAGACTCACACCACGTGTTCTTTCAGATACGGCAGCATGGTCTTCAAGATATTCGATCCGGTGGTGCCGGTGAACACCGGAACGTCGGTGACCGGCATCGGTTGCGTGGAAGTCAGGCCCGCCACGGAAGCCAAACCGGATGATTCCTTGGGACTGAGCTGACGAATCGCGATGGCCAGCACACGTCCTGGGTATCGATGGGAGATGGTGGCATACGTGGTGGGATCCTTCTGCCCATCGTCGCCAACAAGGATGAACTTCATGTCCGGAAAATCAGCCATAAGCTGCTCGGCGAACTCCAGTTTGTGCTGCGGGCCGGAAGGCACGAAGGTCTTCGGGCGCGGGTCAAGATCGCGTAACAGCAGCGGGCCTTCAGGAAACCCGTGATCGGTGATGAAGTTACGAATCGAACTTTCCACATTCCATGGCGAGGTCGAAAGGTAGAAGAACGGCGCACCGGGAAACAGATCGGCGATGCGCGTGAACAGCACGCTCATGCCCGGCACGGAAGCCTTCTTCTTCGGGTTGAGGAAAAGCAGATTGTAGGCGGCCTTCCACAGCACGGGCGCCTGCGTGATCATGATGGTGTCGTCCACATCGGAGATGATGCCGACTTTGGCACTGGCCGGAATGGTGTACAGGTTGGCGGAAACGGGCTTGCGGCGCTTCACGCTGTACGAGACGCGATGAATACCGGGTTCAAGGCGATGCTCAGCCACGAGGTCAAGATATCCCGCGGAATCAGAGACCGCATATTCGCTACTGAGGTCACGGGTGCGATCGACCTTGTCATACACTTCAGAATCACCAATTTGTATGGTGTTCAACGGCATGTCATCAATGCTGGCCTGCACATGGGTGCGTGGGGCGGGCACGGTCAGCATGCCGCGAATGCCTCTGCTTACCTCGCCGGGTCGCGCGTTTTCGGGAGCGTATACCGTACGGCAAATCAATCGCGAATAGTCGCTGGTGCCATAGCCCACATAGGGTTCCACACGTGGATACCAGCCGAGATGGCGCACCGCCAGTGCGGAAAGACGCGACCAAATGCCGAACGTGCCGGTGAGGGTACGGCGAATCACACGGGTGAACGCCGGCTTGACCTCAAGCCGCTCACGGCTGGACGGTGTATCGAAAGTGGTGGCGGCCTTGCGCGCGGGAATCGGCACCGTAGGCATGTCATCGGGCGATGGCGCACTACTGCCATGTACTGGCGTCAGGTGTCGGGCGGCCGCTTCAAAATCCTCGCGTGGGCTTCTCATATGCACCAATATAGGCCACTCAGGTTATGAGTTCCTGAACACTTGGCTACCGTATAATCTTGGCGTATTCTTCGGCGGTCAGCAGCTCGGGCTCATCATCGTCGAGCTCAACCTTGAGAATCCAACCTTCGCCATAGGGATCGCCACTCACCACGGACGGGTCGTCCGCCACGTCGCGATTCACGTATTTCACGGTACCGGCCACCGGGCTGATCAGCGGCTGGACGGCCTTCGAGGATTCAAGCTCCACGATTTCGTCGCCGGCCTCCACGCGGGTGCCCGGCTCAGGCAGATCCACAAACACGAGCTCACCCAGTTGGTCGGCGGCGTATTCGGTGATTCCGATGATGGCAAGATCGTCCGAACGATCCACCCATACGTGTTCGTCGGAGTACTCAAGATGCTCGGGAATATCGAGGTTCAGCGGCTGTTCGGTTTCATCACTCATACACACCAGCCTAACCTATAGCTCGCGTCCAAGCCACTCCTCAATCATGTACCGTGCGATGGTGGCGCGCCCTGGTGCCACCATTCGGCCGGCAATCAGCTCGGCGGTGTATTCGTCGCGCGTGACCCAGCGTGCGGTCACGGTTTCCGAACCGTCCACATGCACATCCGTGGTAATCGCATGTGCCTTGAACGCCATCATCAACGAGGCAGGGAATGGCCACGGCTGCGAACCCAAGTACCGCACCTCGCCCAGCTGAATGCCGGTTTCTTCGCGGGCCTCACGCCGGCACGCATGCTCAAGGTTCTCCCCCGCTTCCACGAATCCGGCAGACACCGAATACAGATTCGGGTCTTTCCACGCCGCATTGTGCTGCAACAGCAGACGATCCTGACCGTCCACAACAGCGGTAATCACCGCCGGCTCAACGCGCGGGAACAAAATACGATTGCCGTCAGCCTGGTTGGAGCAACGCTGCGCCCATCCGGCGAGCGACGGCAACACGGGGGCACCGCATGTGGGGCAGAACCGCTGACGGCTATGCCAGATGCTCAGGGTGACCGCGCTGGTGGCCTGACCGGCCTCCCGCGCGTTGGCGTGTGGCGCAAATCCACGCAAATCCACCCAATCGAACCGCGTTACGGCCTGTTGCAGCAGTGTGGGCTTCGGCGCGGCGTGGGATGCCGGGGTGCTGACCGACTCGTCAAATGCGTCATCCGCACCTTGCCCAACTGCATCCGGCACACCAAAGGGAGCAGCGGATTCGGCGGCTCCGCCCGATTCGCCAGCACGCTTGCCAGCAGCGTTACCGTTGGCGTTGGCCAAGCCCATCGCGCCATCGACAGTGCCGGCATCCTGAACACCCAGTACGCCGTTGGGCTGTGCGCCGGGCACAGCACCCTCACCGATTTCCGGCACGCGGGATATGTCCACTGCAATCACGCATTCGCCGCGCACACCACCATACGAGCCGAGGAACATGGCGACCGCTTCAGGGTAACGGCGCAACTCCTCGCCAACGTATGCGCCCGGCAGCGTGGCGAGCCGCATTTTCACGCTCTCATAATCCACCAGGTCGCCCTGCCCGCGCGGCACGGCAACCAGCCCGCCACGGGTCAGCACCACTTTGGTGGCCGGGTCCGCGAGCAAGGTGTCAATCAGATCGGGCTCGCTACGCCGATCCACCTGATAGTCGATATCGCCTTGGGCAAGCGGCAGGAACGGCAGCGCACGGGTCAGCGCCAACGGCGAAAAGTGAATGTCAGCAGTCATACGTATCTCCAAAATGCAGTTTTGCCCCCGCCGGCGGGGGCTGTCGGCGAAGCCGACTGGGGGTGGTCTCAAACGGAATCCTCGCCAAACCACCCTCCGACGCTACGCGCCACCTCCCGCCAGCGGGAGGAAGTCAGTGTTGTTGCACGCGCTTGACGAGCGAGAGCAGGGCACGGGCCACGGTGTCCGGGTGTTCGACGGCGCTGAAGTGACCGCAGTCGGGAATGTCCACGAATTCTGCGCCGGCGATCTTCTCGGCCAACGGCTTCAACACACTCGGATTGCTGGATGAATCCCGCTCGCCGGATACCACCACGGTGGGCACGCTGATGGTGGCCGGCACATCGCTCATATCGGGACGGCCATAGGTCATGCGCTGACGCCACGCCAGACCGGCGGGATTCTGCTCCTCTATCCAAGCGGTCATGGTCTCGATGAATTCGGGCGTACGCTTCACGGTGGAATCGCCCTCGGCCGGGCGTGCGAAATGCATGACCGGCTCCACGGAATTGGTCTGCTCGGCGGCGTTCGCCATAGTCAGACGGCCTTCGCCGCCCACACCGTCAGAGGCGGCCATGGTGTCACACAAAGCCAGACCGGCCACGGCTTCGGGGTGGCGGCGTTGAATATCCATCGCCACATAGCCGCCCATGGACAGGCCCACCCAAATCGCCTGTTCGTAGCCAGCGGCCTTAATCAGATCAACGTAGGCATCGGCCAGTCGATCCAAAGCCTCGCTATATGCGCCGTTGGCCATACGCGGCCCGGAATCGGCCTCGCTGGGAACCGGGGATTCACCCGAGCCCGCCATATCCGGCGCCCAAATCGGGAACGGCGGCACATCCTCCAGATCGGCAAAGTCGGCGAGCGCCTTTGCACAGACGTCCCACATGCGGTGGTCCACCGGGTAGGCGTTCATCAGCACCACCGGCACGCCCTCGCCGTCCCTATATATATGATTGGCCAGTTCTATTGCCATGAATTACTCCTTCACATTCATGCCCCGCTGGCGGGGCTGTCGGCAAAGCCGACTGGGGGTGGTCTCAGACGGAATCCTCCCCGGACCACCCTCCGGCGCTACGCGCCACCTCCCGCCAGCGGGAGGTTGAAAACTCAGATTCCGGCCCAAGCCAGCGCCTGCCGCACGATGTGGCCATGCCCGTTGACCATCTGCGCCACGAAAGTATCCATCATGCCGCTCTTCAGGTCCACCCATTCCACGTCCAGGGTCTCGTCCTGCGGCTTGCAGTCGCCGGCAATGGGCACCACGTAACACAATGCGATCGCATGCTGGCGCGGATCATAGTATTCGCCCAGCCCCGGCGTGGGGAAGAATTCAGCCACGGTGAACGGCTGCAGTGAGGTGGGCAGCAACGGCAGCGCGATATCTCCCAAATCCTTGGCCACATTACGGGCAATCGCCTCGCGCAACGTCTCGTGATACAGCACACGGCCGGTGATCAGCGTGCGCTCAATGGACCCGTCTTCGGAAACGCGCAGCAACGAGCCGACCTGGGCAATGCGTCCCATTTCATCGGTACGCACCGGCACTATCTCCACGTATGCGATGGGCATTTGGTGGCGGGCCCGGTTGATATCGGCAGGGCCAAGCCACCCCGGAGGATTGCCATGGCCCGCACCGCCCCCGTGAATGAAGTCCTCGGGCGTGATGTTGTCGAATTCGCCGCGGCCACGCCCGGCATCGTAATCGCCCTCATCGGGCACTTCATCATTCATGACTGGCATGGTCTCATTATCGCGCGCATTGATGAACATGGACACAATTCACCGAAAAATTGTCAGTGAATTCTCAACAAAACGCCTCATCGCCTCCATGCGCCCGCAATCCATTCAGCTTGGGGCACAAGCTTTTGCCGAAATGTTGGGTGGTGCTGGGAAACTGGTACACAGCATCAAGCACTGTGTTTGAGGAAGGAACTTCAATGGCCACCACCGCCATCACTTCAGCTGAGTTTGAGAAGACCATTACTGACAACGAAATCGTGTTCGTTGACTTCTGGGCCACTTGGTGCGGTCCGTGCCGAGCATTCGGCCCGATCTTCGAAGCTGCGTCCAACGAGCCGGAGAATGCGAACATCGCTTTCGTCAAGGTGGACATCGACGCCAATCAGGATCTGGCTCAGGCTGCCGGCATTCAAGCTGTGCCTACGCTGATGATTGCCAAGCAGGGCGAGGTCATCTTCCAGCAGGCCGGCGCGCTGCAGGCCTCCGATCTGGACGACCTCATCGCCCAGGCCAAGGCGCTAGATCTGGCCGCCGCCAAAGCACAGCAGGCAGCGCAGGAGCAGCAGTAAGCCTTATCGCACTGCGGCAATGGAAGCGCAGAAAAGCCCATATATAGCGCTTCCTCGCACTGCTAACTACTACATATGCCACCCGTGGCGGGTTGAACACCCACCACGGTTTTTTTATTCATCCACTCGACGTCCTATGATGGAGAGCAGTGTGTACCCAACCAAGGAGCGCAATGTCGAAGCACGCTGAGCGGACCTCATTCGTCAAAACCCTGTCTCGGGGCCAGTGGGCGAAGATCGCGGCGGCCGTGGCCGCAGTGGGTCTCATTGCCACTGCAGGCGTTATATCTCGCGACTTCTATCAGTCGAGCACCGCTACACCTTCCATCACCCCAACCTCATTCTCCGCCACTGATGGTGCGGCTTCCCGTTCGGCATCCCGCGGCGCGCTCAAGAGCACCACCTACGTGACCGTCAAGGTCAATGGCAAGTCTCGCGTGGTCCTCGGCGAAAAAGCCAACATGACCACCGTCAAGGATGTGCTGGAAACCGGCGATATCGTCCTCGATCCGGAAGACAGCGTGACTCCGAGCCTGGATTCCAAGGTCAGCGAGTCCACAGTCATTTCCATCAACCGCGCCAACACCACGGTGGAGACCACCGACACCGAAATCGCCTTCAATGAAGTGCGCAAGGAGACCTCGAGCCTGCCCAAGGGCCAGGAGAAGGTCGAGACCGAAGGCGAGAAGGGCGTGCTGGAGACCACATCTCTGGTAACCCGCTCCGGCGATCAGGTCGTTTCCTCCAATGTGTTCACCTCCTGGGTCAAGAAGGCTCCGGTCGATAAGGTGATTCTGGTGGGCACCGCCACCGTGTCTTCGCCCAGCGCCGCCAGCCTCGGCACCACCACGCCGGCCGGCGAGATTCAGTCCTGGGCGCATGACTACCTGATTTCCAACGGCTACTCCGAGGCCGACTTCACCGCCGCCAACTTCATCATCAGCCACGAATCCGGCTGGAGCCCCACCGCCACGAACCCGTCTTCAGGTGCTTATGGCCTGCCGCAGGCGCTGCCGGGCAGCAAGATGGCTTCCGCAGGTGCAGACTGGCAGACCAACTACCGGACCCAGTTCAAGTGGTTTGTGAATTATTGCAAGGATCGCTATGGCTCGATTTCCGGCGCGTACGAGCATTGGCAGAAGCACAAGAGCTACTAAGCCAGCCAAATCAACACGTACACAACAGGTTCCGCGCCGCAAGGAGACTTCACCTTGGCGGAAGCCCCCGAAGGCGAAGTCTCCTACCAGTCCGTGAACGGCACCGCTGGTGGAAATGCGCACTACTGTTATTCGCGGTTCCTTTGACAATTTAGGCTAGCACAATCACTTACTGCTTCGACTCATCTTACGGTTTCGTCTCCTGATCGTCTGTACCCAGTTTCGTCCCCTGATCGCCTGTACCGTCGGGCTGTGTTTGCTGTTGCTGCTGCAACAACTGCTGCTGCCTTAATCGTGCATAATAATCATTCAGAGCTTTCTGCCGCGCTGCTTCTCGCTGAGCTTCAACAGCTGCACTGTAGTTTGCCATGGACGTGTTGACTGCATCCATGGACGCAGTCAACGTGTTGACGGCATCCTGCATGGCCTTTACGTCAGTGCCCTGCTGGGACAGCACGGTATTGGCGTTGGCGATGTCGCTTTCCAGTGTCACGCGCGTTGAATTATCGTCGACGGCATACAGGCTGTTGTCCAGCAAAGTCTGGGCCTCGGCTATCTTGCTCTGCAACGCCTGCTGAGCGTTAGCCTGATCCTTAGCGTTCTTGCTGTCCGTCACGGCCTTTGCCGCGGCAGTAATCGCAGTGGCGTTCTTCTTGGCGGTCTTGGTCTGGCTAGTGGCCGTCTTGGCATATTCCTTGAGGTCCGACGTAGAAGCTGAAGTCTTGCACGCCACCGCTTCCACATTCTTTACCGCAGCAATTGCCTTCTTCAGCGTATCTATGGTCGCGCCGTCAGCCACTTGATCAGCTGTAATGCTTTGAGCACTCTTGGCGTCGGCCAACGCCTTGGCCAGCGCCTTCTGAGCGGTGGAATTCTGGTCCACGGCCTCAGTACATGCTGTCAACGCATCTTGATGCAGCTGATGGCTTTCCCGACGCTGCTCGCTGAAACGCCAGTACCATACACCACCAATGATCGCTGCAATCACCACCAGCGCAACAATCACCGAAATGATAATGCCCTTGGTCCTCTTCTTGCCGCCCTTACCGCCGCGAGGAGTCTCTGTCACACGGTCTTCTTCCGGCTCCTCCACCGGCTCAGGGTTCTGTTCAATGGCACTGAAGTCGATGTTCAAATCGTCTATGGCACTATCACGTTGCGGCTTGGCTTCAGGAACCGGCGCAAAAAGCGGCAGCGTCGCATTGTCATCCCGCTGAGGCGACTGAGCACTTTCCGCAGTATCAGGTGCCGCAAAAGTCATCGGGGCAGTAGCCACAGCATCGGAAGGGGAAGAGGCATCGCCAGCGGTATTCGCCGCACTCGCAGTAGGCCATTCCAATACTTCGTCAAAGCTGGGGAAGCCGGACTGAACACTACCCGCAACAGTCCCCGTACCATTGTCACCCTGCGTAATACCGCCGTCGTTCTCGTCGAACGAGATGGGCGGTATATCCCAGAAGGTATCGACGATGTCACCGCGAGCCGGCGACGTAGAGGGACCAGATTCCGCGTTCGGTTCAGGGCGTTCGTCTGTTCCCATGCTCTTCTCATTCCTTTGCATCATTGAAGTCATTCCAAACTGTCAGTTTATCCAGCCCTATGCCGAGCGTGCCAGCTGGTATTCAAGAATGTCACAATTCTTTACTATTCGATATACAGCCAGCACCATAAATCCAACAACTCAGTCTTATAACAGTAAACCGTGCGGCACAGAAGTACCGCACGGTTCATATTGCAAGACGATCGGCAAACGCCAAACTATTACTTGCGGGCTTTCTTCTCGCCCTTGCTCTTGGCACCCTTATGAGAGCTGCGCTTGTTGCCGTCCTCGTAATAGTAGTAGTAATAGTTCTTCGAGTGTATCTTCTTCGGATCAGCGAAGTTGAAGATGAAGCCGAGAATCGGCACTTCAGCGGCCTGCAGAGCCGTAGCGGTGTTCTCCAGCTCCTTCTTCTCCACTACGCCCTTACCAGTCACGAGCACCAGACCGCCAGCCATACGCCCGAACACGGTGGCGTCGCCGGCCACGGACAGCGGAGCAGTATCGATAATCACGTAATCGTACTGGGTGAGGGCCTGCTCGACCATTTCCTTCATGAGATCGGAGTTCAGCAAGATGCTGGCGTTAGCCGGGCGCTTGCCGGCAGGCATGATGTGCAGGTTCGGCTTCCAATACTTCTGAATGACATCGGCCGGGGACGCCTGGCGAGACAGCACGTGAGACAGGCCCACGTGGCCTTCAATGCCGAGTTTGTGGGCCACGGACGGGTGGCGCAGATCGGCGTCGATAAGCAGCACACTCTTGCCTTCCTCGGCGAGAGCCACGGCAACGTTGGAGGAAACCGTGGTTTTACCTTCGGACGGATCGGTAGAGGTGATGACCAGCAGTCGGCCATGACCCTGCGTGGCGGTGGTGGTAAGGAACGACAGGTTCGTACGAATACGACGGAATTCCTCGGCCTCGCTACCGGCCGGCTGAGCGACTACGACCGGGCGGCTGTCGTCAAGAATCGTAGCCTGTGGCACAGTACCCAGCGAAGAAGCGTGGGTCAGCTCACGCACATCATCGGTGGAGTCCACCTTGGTGTTGAGGATGTCCTTCAGCAGGGCAACGCCAATGCCTACGATGAGGCCGAGAATCAGGCCCGCGGCCAGATACAGCGGAATGTTCGGGGAGCTCTGCCCGGTAGGAGTCTGAGCCTTCTGCACTACCGTGAGCTTGATGGGAGAGCCGCTGGAAGAGGAGTTGTTGTACAGGTCGGAAGAAACCTGATCGGCCAGGTTCTTCGCCACGCTGTTGGCGATGTCGGCCGCTTGCTGCGGATCGCCGACTTCCGCCGAGATATCCACCATGAACGTGTTCGTGGGGTTTGTAGCGGTCACCACGCCGGCAAGATCGGTCGTGGTCATATCCAGGCCGAGATCCTTAATGACGGGCTGAAGCACGGCTTCGGTCTTTACCAGTTCCGGATACGTCTTGATCTGGGTGTTCAAATAATTGGCACCCGAGCTGATATCGTTGGTGGTCTGCGTCTCGCCGGACTGACCGGCATACGTGGCGAACACTTCAGCCGTAGCCGTGTACTTCGGCGGCATGATGAACGTGACAGCTGCAACCGCAGCAAACACCACCACAAACGAGATAATCGCAGACGCGAGATGCTTGCGAACAATCTGCAGCAAATCAGCGATGGTCAATGTTCTTCCTTACCTCTTCGGGAAATTCTCACAGATGGTCTATAATTTAACACCTACCGGGGAACTTCTCGAGACCATGGATATCGTCTGAAACCCTTGGCGTGACTACGAAGCAGCTACATACGATTGCAGTTCTATGCATTCTTTTACCGGAATCTTGCAACATGATGTACCACTTTTACTTTTCAGATTATCAATTAATGCAAAATACGATATATGAAATTGTGATTCAAATTGTCTCTTATTACAATTCAATATTGTCAATATTATTTATACATATTAAAGGAGCATATTATGGCATCATTGCTTCAGGGATTTAAAGAAGTTCAGCTGGTCAAGCCCGTTGACAAAACGGTAATGACCGTCACCGATTCTGTCGTCCGCTTCAATAAAGCCACTGCAGAAGTTCTGAATTTCCCAGCGCAGGCCAAGATTCTTATCAACGACAAGACCAAGCAGATTGCTATTACTCCGGCTACCGCCAAGGCGGACAATGCCGTGAAGTTCAGCAAGGGTGACGGCAAGCAGACCAAGTCTGTGAGCATCAAGGATGCCGTGCTTGTTGAGACGATTTCCAAGTACTTCACGCTTGCCGAGGCTCCGGAAGGCGAGGTCGCCTTCGTTTCCGTCAACGGCACCGCCTACCCGGACAGCAAGACCGTGATTTTCGACGTCGCGAACGCCACCGCCGGCACCATGAAGCGCCGCGGCCGCAAGAAGGCTGAGTGATTACCTCTTAATTCGCAATCCCACGATTATTTTTAAAGCCTGGATCCTCAATTACCGAGGGTTCAGGCTTTAAAGTATTCGCACGTTTACGCACAAACCGATAAGCAATGATGGTATAGGCGTTCACGTAGCGTCATGCCCAATAATCAATGCTCCAATCATCGCCGATTCTGAAAGGTCTGGACTGGCCCACCCCGGTTCTATGGAACTCAGCTGCGAGACAATGAAATGCTGCTAAGTAGATAGAAAATATGTTATATATGATTTTTTAATACTATAAATAGTTATTTTATTCCATTCAATATGATAAAATTGCATTCATGGATGCCATGAACCCACGATACGTCTCCCGCCCGTTAGCACAGATACTGAATCGCTGTCCCCGAAAAGTGGCCATTTTGAAGGGGGGCCCGAGCAGTTGGCAAGACGATGCTTGTCCAAACAGAAATGCGTGACGGCTATCATTACGAGACACTTGCCGATAAACGTACTTTCGACTATGCCTCATCTCATCTGGACGAGTGGATTAATGCACTTCCGACTCCATGTATTATCGATGAAGCACAACGTATCTCCGATCTACCTCTTGCAATCAAGAATGTCGTGGATGGAAAAGAGGGTAGCAACCCCCTCTTCGTACTCACCGGCTCAGCAGCAATCACACGTAATGGACTAGATGGCCAAGATCCTCTCACCCGCCGCTCTATCCGGTATTCGCTATATCCCCTCACCCGCCGAGAACTCAACAAAAATACCAGCATTAGTGCCGTCGACCTTCTATGGAATGGCATTCCAAACACGGATTATCACTCGGAAACCGACAGGAATGCACTGTCCAGATACATGGCCATCGGCGGCTTTCCCTCATATATACTGTCTTCCGTTCCAATAACTGATAACGATTTGCGACTTGCCGTACGAACAGATATCGATAATGTATTGGGAGACACTATCCTGCCGGGAGAACGTCTGGATAGAACTATCGCTAACGCAGTTCTTACAGAATTGCTTGCCGTTCCAGGAAGTATTCTCAACGTCAAAAAAAATATCCGACACAATCAGCTCGAATCCGGCAACTATCGAACGCTATATCAGTACCTTCCTACGCCGATTCCTGATTTCTGCTCTGCCTAATCTCCGTTCCGCCCCCGGCAAACAAATATTCACTCGCGCCAAAATCCATCCAATAGGCACCTCCTTCAGTGCCGAAATACTGAGACAATCTGGCAGAGATTTCCGAGAAGATCGTGTTCTATTTGGTGAACTTTTCGAATCATTTGCAGTGAACCAAATCGTGCCAGAAATCCAATGGTCCAGCATTCATCCCGATGCGTTCTATTGGCGCGAACCGGGAAGCAAACCCAAAGAAGTAGATCTTGTGCTTCTCCATGACGATCAACTCATTGCGCTGGAGATGAAATCCAATAACACGGTGAATCGGCAGGACTTTGCCGGTATCGCTGCGCTTGCGGACAAAGACAAACGCTTTCACCGAGGCTACGTATTTTATACGGGTGACAAGGTCCAACAATTCAACGAGCACATGTGGGCATTACCGATATCGGCCCTATGGGACAGCGACGGATTCCTACGAGAGGAGACAGCTCCATTAGCCGTAACACGATCACTTCTTACTTCCCCAGCAACGCAACCGGAGACGATTACGTCTGATTCTCTTGGTGAAGGCCCGATTGATGCTAATCTATTCCTCAGCTACAGCCACGATGACAATGTTCACCTCGATGGGGCAGTCATTCGCCTTATCGAAGACATCATCAAGGAATATAAATATGAATACGGCAGCGGACTCGGTCTATTCATAGACAAAGATTCCATCAATTGGGGAGAAAATTGGCGTGATGCGCTCGATCGCGGTATTGACACGGCCAACGTCATTCTGCCAATAATTTCTCCCAACTACATCCGAAGTGCGTCATGCCGCAAAGAGCTGTTAGATTTCGATGCACGAGTCACAGAGAACGGAACGAATCGTATCCTCCCCCTCATGCTCCGCAATATAGACGGTATGACCGGAATCAATAAGCAGGATCCAGTTTGGAGTATTGCGCACAACAGGCAATGGATACAGGTAGGCGAATTGCGACTAATGTCTGGTAAAGAATACCAGAGAAAAGTTCTCGATATCGTAGCCAGACTTCGTACAGTCATCGAGGATATCGCCAATAAATCTCGCAATGATAATCCCACACAAGAAGAATCTCATATTCAAGATGGCGACAAGGGGCCTGCTTTGCTGAGCTTATGGAGCGAATTGGAACATCTGACGCCACAAATCAATGTTGCTGCCAATGAGTTTACCGAGTCATTCCAAGGTATTATGACGATAGTCAACAATCAGCCTTCGCCGGTAAACGGCGACGCTGCTGCTTATTCCGCTTGGGCGGAGCATCTATCGAACGATTTAAATCCCGCACTGAAACGGCTGAACAACTCAACAGATAACCTGTCAAATCTTTGGCATCACGCATACTCCATCATGAACCAGACAGTAGGTTTTATCCAAGATCTTCCGCAAGGTAGCCTGAGGAACAGTCAAATCGATAATATTGGCGCAACGTTTGACAATATGCACACCTCGTTCGCTATACAGCCAGAGGCGACACAAGCCATGCCGACTGTTCGTTTAATCGGTAATCTATTCCGACCGCTACAACCATTTGCCGACGGCATAGAACAATCTTTCAATCTGATTACCAACATGGGCACAATGATTGCCGCATTGCAGAATAGGCTTAATCGAATTCCGAGGTGAGGCGGTAAGGCCGTGTTCGGCGAAATTAATGAGGACGACAAGCTAACTGGATGACGAACTGCTCGGGAAAGGCGACGCAGAAACACAAAGCCCGAACAGCTTTGCAGCACACAGTAGAGCTAGCGGTGAAGGCAGTATCAGTACGCGCCATCAAGGTCAATCGATTCAGCAAGGACGTCATGGAGAATGACCGTCTCGCTGAAAAAACGTGGCTTGTCGTTCAAGCCGGGAAGCGCCCTATGAAAATACGGGTATCGGAATCAATGAAACGCATTCTGGCCATAGGAATTGACTCGAGCATCGAAGGGTAGTGAGAGTCAAAACACAATCGAATACCACGAAGAGTTCCTCGACAGCATCCGAAAATCCAAAAAACTCCCTTACTCCCCCGCGTCAGCTGCGGCCAGAATCCTTTGCAACTTGGGCTGCTCCTGCTTTAGCAAGCCAACAATATAGGCCATCCGTTCATCGGTCATGCGGAATAGTGGCGTGGCCACACTGATAGCCGCGCGAATCTGAGAATTCACTGTCAGCGGTATAGCCGCGCATCGAATACCCGGCGTGGATTCCTCAGTCTCATACGCAACGCCGGTGACCTTAATCTCCGCCAACTGGTTGGCGAGTACGTGGACATCGGTGATGGTGTGAGGGGTTATCTTTTTCAGCCCATCCGGATACAGCTTTCTCAGATCATCGACCGAGTATCCGGAGAGAAGAGCCTTGCCGATACTTGTGCTGTACGCGGGCAATGTATTACCTACCGACGCGACCATGCGAATCGGCTGCGGGGATTCAACGGAAAGCAGGTAGACGACATCACCCCCGCGAAGCTCACCGAAGTAACAGGTTTCACCGGTTGCCTCGGTAATGTATTCCATCTCAGAGCGAATATCGAGCAACGCGGAATTGCTCCGCACATACCCCTGCCCGACTTCATAAGCGCTAAAACCGATGCGGTATCGCTGTGATGCCGGCTCATAGGTCAGGAAATGCTCATCCCTCAATGTGTGAATAATCGGCAGAAGACTGCTCTTCGGAATATCGAAGGTTTGTGCAATTTCAGCAAGAGTCGCACCCGTTTCACTATGGACACGGACATAGTTGAGTACTTGGACTACTCGAAGTGTCGCCTTGTGCGGTTGCGGCATCCCGCTCCTTCCAGCTTGGAATAAGCTTCTTTCGGCCACCGACACTGTTGTCAGGCAACCGGTACTTCTACGAACATCTACTCTCACAATACCCGCGAGGCCCAGAAAAGCGCTATCGGCGGGAATGTCGGAAACATTAAATCCGAACCATTCCCGCCGATGGCACAATGCCGAGCGACCGTTAACCCTTTACAGATCCTGCGGTCATGCCACTGATGAAGTAGCGCTGCAGGAATATGAACAGGACAATCAGAGGCAAGCTGGAGATTGCCGACGCCGCCATAACCTCGTTCCACATAACACTGTCAAACCCGGCCATCTGGCCGATGGCAACCGACAACGTCTTCTTCATATCCGAGGACGTGAACAAGGCAGTGAACATGTATTCGTTCCAGCTGGTGACGAATGCATAGATTCCGGTGGACAGAATGCCGGGCAATGTCAGCGGAGCAACCACTTGGAAAAAGGTTCGCAACTGCCCGCATCCGTCAATTCTGGCGGCCTCGTCCAGATCCTTCGGGATACCGTTCACGTATCCGTACATCATCCATGAGCAGAATGGCAGCACGGTCGCGGTGTACACCAGAATCAGACCGGTCAACGTGTTGGACAGATGATAGGTGCCAAGCAGCTTGTAGTACGGAATGAACAGCATGACAGATGGGAACATCTGGGTGGCGAGGATAAACAGAAGCATCATGCCCTTGCCTCGGAACTGGAATCGCGAGAAACCGTATCCGGCCAAAGTGGCGAACAGAATGGCAATCAGGGTGGAGGCTCCGGCCGTCCAGCAGCTGTTCAGAATATATTGCCCGACCGGATAGTTCTTGAACACCGCTTGGAACGCCTCGAACGTGGGATGTGAGGGCAGAATGTTGGAAGCGCTGCGACCCATCACCTCACTAATCGGCTTGAAAGCGGTCGAAAGCATATAGAACACGGGAAATACCGCGAAGAATGCGCCAAGAAGAAGAACGACGTACATTCCCGTCGTGCGGAGCTTAGTTCTCTTCATTTTTCAAAACCTTCTGGTAGACGAAGTTGATAACGAGGCAGATGAGGAACACGACGACGGCCAATGCGGATGCCGGGCCAAAGTCGAAGTATTCGAACGCCTGCTTGTAGATATCGACGGCAATGGTGGTGGTACTGGTGCCCGGCCCGCCTTGGGTGAGCAGCCAGATGATGGTCACGTGCTTGAACCACCAAATGGTGTCGAGCACGAGCGCCGCGATGAGAGTCGGCTTCAGGCACGGTAGGGTGATCTTCCAGAACACCTGAGTGCTATTGGCACCATCCACTCGGGCGGCTTCCTGCAGTTCCGTAGGAATGGTCTGCAATCCGGCAAGTATCTGCAGCATGACCAGCGGGAAGCCTTTCCAAATGCAGATGACGATAACGACCGCAAGAGCGATTTTGGGGTTGCCCAGCCAACTCATCGGCTGATCGATGATATGGAGTTTGACCAGCCAGGAGTTGAGCACGCCATTAGTGGGATGAAGTATCCACTTGAATACGTTTGCCGCAACCACTTCGGGAAGCAGCCAGGGCAGGAGCAGCAGCACTCGAAAAAAGGTTCGTCCGCGGAATTCCTTGTTGAGGATGTTCGCGAACAGAAAGCCGAGAACGAAGTGTCCGACCACGACACCGACGGTGAAAATCACCGTCAGGAGTAGCGAATGCCAGAAGTCGGAGCCCGTGACGGCTTTCTCGTAATTATCAAGGCCGATGAACTTCCATTTATTGATGAGGTTGGTTTTGAAGAAGCTGACGTAAATGCCGTACAGGAATGGGTACAGCACCAATGCAAACAGGGTCAGTGTCGTTGGTGTGATGAAGGCAGGCCCCTCCAACCTTTCCCTGACTTTGCGTAAGGTGTTCGTTTGTGCCATGACTACACTGTCCTTTTGCGAAGTTTCACAAGTTTCAAAAGATTAGGGAGAGCGGGCACGAGACCCTAATCTCAAGTCCCGCTGTCCCCTATTGCTATTGGTTATTCGTTGTTGGCTTCATCCACAATCTCCTGTGCACGTTGCGCAGCTTTCGCTGCAGCCTCTTCAGGCGTTGCGGTTCCGGTGAACACAGACTGATAGGCCTCACCATGAATGTCATTAACCTCGCCAAATCCGTTGATGGTCGGGAGAATGAATGGCTCGGCGGTCTTAATCTGTTCCATGAAGCCGCCCAATGCCTCATCCTTGCCGATGGAGGAATCGTTCATCGCGTCAGTGAGCGTTGGCAGACGTCCAGTGAGCTGGGAGAACTCGATGCTCTTTTTCTTACTGACGATGAATTCCAAGAACTTGGCTACGGCGTCCTTATGCTCGGACTGCGGGTTAATGTAGAAGCCGAAACCGTTCTGGCTGAACACGTTGCGGCTGACTTCCGGAATCATGAACGATCCGAGCTTGCCCTTGAGATCGGGAACCTTGGAAGTGATGGCGCCGATGGCGTTGGAACCGGTAATCAGCATGGCAGCCTGGCCGGAGGACAGTAGGTTCACGGCAGACGAGTAATCGGTCTCCGTAACGCCTGGAGGAACGACGCCGTCCTTGGTATCCAGATCGGTGAATGCGGTGAGCGCTTTCACGTAATCCTCACCGCCGATGTCAGTCGTCCACTTGCCGTCCGAACCCTGGGTGAACTCATCAACACCGTAATTACGGATCACATACTGGAATCGACCGGCGCCACTGGCGTCCTTGGAACCCACGAGTGCGATACCGTACTGGTCATCATGGGTGAGTTTCTTTGCCGCGTCAACAAGCTCGTCCCATGTTGTAGGCGGCTTCACACCATTCTTCTCGAACAGATCAGTACGATAGACAACGCCTTGGGCCACCGTGAACCACGGTAGGCCGCTGACAGTTCCGTCGATAGTGTAGCCGCTCAGCGAATCCTTGGAGAACTGGGTGAGGTAGTCTTCATCGAACACAGTGCTGATATCTTCGGTGATGCCCATGTCGACCAGCTGAGTGGTGTTCTTCATGTCGGCCATGTAGAAATCGGGCATAGAATTTGAGGCGGCCAGCGCGGTGTATTTCTCCATAAGATCGTTGGCTGCAACACCTTCGACTTCGACCTTGACCCCATTGTTCTGTGCGTTGAAGTCATCGATAGCCTGCTGTTCGAAGGTCTTCTCCGGTGATTCGAGGATGGTTGAGGAGATGTATTTGATGGTCACCGTACCACCGTCTGAGCCTGAGCTGTTGTTGGCTCCGCACCCGGACAGTGCGAGCATTGCTGCCGTAGAGAGAGCGATAGTCGCCTTCAGCCTGTTGTTCATGAGAGATACCTCCTTGTATCTGGCTGGACTGTTTGGTTTGTTTGGGTTGATGGATTGTCGGGATTGTTAGGTCTATGGATTAGAGGATTCATAGGTCATTACCATTCGATGGGCGTGCCATCGTAGCCATGCCAGATCGGGTTCTTCCAGTCGTGCCCGATTCGTCCTAATTCCTCGACCTTGTCTTCATCGATGTTGAGACCAAGACCCGGGGTTTCGGGCAGTTGGATGAAGCCATCCTTGTAGTGGAATGCATCACGTTCGGCGAGCACGTCGAAAATGGGGTTGGCACTGGAACAGTCATGCAGGTCGATGCTTTGCTCCTGGAATACGGCGGTTTCGCTGACTGCATCCGTTTGGATGCACGCCGCAAACGCGATGGGTCCCAGAGGACAGTGCGGCGCAAATGCGGCATCATACGCCTCAGCCATGGCAGCCAACTTGTGGCATTCGCTGATTCCACCGGCATGAGACAAATCGGGCTGGATGATATCGGCAGCGCCGTCGTGGAGAATGTCTTTGAATTCCCAACGGTTGTACACGCGCTCACCCAATGCGATCGGAGCATCGCTGACGTCGGCTATCTGATGGAGGGCTTCTTTATTCGTCGGGAGCACCGGCTCTTCGATGAATGCAAGCCTGAATGGATTCAGCGCCCGGGCCAAAGACCGGGCCATGGGCTTATGCACGCGGCCGTGGAAGTCCACCGCAATGTCGACGCCATATCCGACACGGTCTCGGACAGTGCCGATACGTTCGGCGACCTCATCGATTCGTGCCAAAGAATCGAGGAAGTGCATCGGCCCCAGCGCGGAGGACTTGATGAGTGTATATCCCTGAGCAACGGCCTTTTCGGCATCGTCGGCCAATGCTTCCGGGGTATCTCCGTGAATGCTGCGGTATACCTTTACTTTGTTCTTGACCGGACCTCCTAACATACGGTAGACGGGAACGTTCAATGATTTTGCGGCGATATCCCAGAGTGCCTGATCGATGCCGGCGATTGCACTCATCAGCACGGGACCACCACGGTAAAAGGCACAACGGTACATGGTCTGCCACAGTCCTTCAATGTTGCGCGGATCCTTACCGATAAGGTATTCACGCCACTCGTTGACGGCTGCGAGCGTTGTCTTCGCTCGCCCCTCGACAAGGGGCTCGCCCCATCCGGTGATTCCTTCGTCAGTGTCGATACGGACGAATGCGTACCTATGGGGTATCAAGTACGTGGTAATGTCGGTGATCTTCATTCGTTCTCCTTCGAAACGATCATCCGTTCGTATATACGTCCATGTTCTGAACCACGAACAATAAGAGCATACAATTCAGGATTAGCCATTGTCAACCGCGACACTTTCACAGCATTTTGAAAGCCAGAAAGTGCAATAATTTACTGATCTTTATCAGCATGTCGCACAGATATCCCAGTTGCAGCATTTTTCATCTTATGTATACTGAATACCGAACGTGTCCCTATATCAGAATGGACTGATGATGTACACCAATCAATTTCAAAACCAAGCCATCGCAATTCTTCGCAACATTGACGACAGCCAACTGACGCCCGTGGTCCAAGGACTGCACGAATCCGGCATTCGATTCCTCGAGATTGCAGCCAACGCCAACAACAGCGAGGAGGAGAATGCTCGCCGCATCGTAAACGTCGTAAACCTCAACCTTCCCGGACTTCATGTGGGAGCGGGAACCGTCACCACACCCGAATACGTGCGCGCGGCCGCAGAAGCAGGCGCGGAATTCATTCTGTCTCCCGACACCATCGCCTCGGTGATCGGCATGACTAAGAAAATCGGACTCATTTCCATTCCTGGAGCATTCTCCCCCACTGAAGTGCGCCACGCTTACGAACAGGGAGCCGACATCATCAAGATCTTCCCGGCGGCAACGCTGGGCCCTAGCTATTGCAAGGACCTACTGGCACCGATGCCGGGAATACCGTTCTGCGCGGTCGGTGGCGTGAATGAAAAGAACGCCCTCGATTTCATTCGCGGTGGCGCCATGTGTGTTGGCATCGGATCAGCGCTGTTTCCCAAAGCCCCCAACGGCAGCATCGACCTCGCAGCCATGCGAGAGCGCGCGTCGGCCCTGGTTGCCGAACTGCAATCCGCATAATGTGGGTAATCTGAACCCCCCGGAATATCCGGAAAGCCCCAAACAAGGAACGGCCACGCATGAACACTATGTTTTTCGACACGGGAACCACGAACACCCGCGCATATCTGCTGAACGACGGTACGCTCATAGACAGCGCCGCAACACACGTCGGCGCCAGAAACAGTGCGATGAGCAATTCGGCAACGATGCTGGAAGAGACCATCCGCAGCCTATACTTCATGCTGCTCGACCGAAATTCACTGTCGACAGACGACATCGACAGTATATATATGTCTGGCATGGCCAGCAGCCCAGATGGAATACGCGAGATCCCTCATCTGGAGCTGCCCGTGTCCATAAATCAGCTGCGCAACTCCATGGTTTTTTATACGGACACACGCATTCTGCCACAGCCCATACAAATGATTCCCGGAATACGCACCAGACTCCCCCACGGGATTCCGGCCGCCCCCGAAGATGCTGTCGGGCTGCAGATGATTCGCGGCGAAGAGACTGAAGTTGCCGGCATCATGGATAGTCTCGACGCAGAGACACCATATATAGTGGTACTGCCTGGCAGCCATACTCAGATGGCATTGATCCACAACAACCATATTCTCGATTTCTTCTCCGGCATCACCGGTGAAATACGCAGCGCCATGCTCAATGATTCGATACTCCAGGCATCGCTGAGCCTGGAGGGTCCAGACCATCTCGACCCCGACTATGCGGAGCTCGGATACAAAACACTTCACGTCTATGGGTTCAATCACGCCCTTTACGGGGTTCGCACGCTCAGCTTGTTCAGCGACACAACCGACAGCCAGCGCCAATCCTATTTTCAAGGCGTGCTTACCGGTGGCATGGTGGACGGAATGCTGAACCGGGCCTTGTATAACGGGTGGCATTCGCGGAACATGATTGTTACCGGGCGGGTCACGGAGTATGAGGCATATCAATGCATCATGGGATTGGTTCGACCTGCCATTCAGGTCGAACATTATGATGCAGGCGATGTGCCACTCGCTGTTCGAGGATGCATCACTGTTGCTGGACTCAAGGATGATGAATTAGTCGCTCAAACGAATACCAATAGAAAGGAACCACTACTGATTCCGATTCAGTAAAGTCACTATCAGCGTCTTTCCGACCTCAATCACACGCGGGGGCCGATGGCACGATGCATCGGCCCATAAACCTGTAGCTCATATGGAAGACACACGCTCACATGTTCCACTTTCTATCGAACAGACACAGCAATCATTAACGGCATCGAAATCCATGCAATCGACAGACAACAACCACGTCACGCGAAGTGGCAGTCGTTCCGACCGGTCTAAAGCACCACAAAAGTTCCTATAGGCCAATATCCGCGTGTCCTTACCCATGCACACCGTTTCAGCCGTGTCGTCATTCCTCGGCGCAGGCGAGTAGTTCAATGAGGCTGAATGTGTAGCAGGGGCATTCGATATGGAGGATAGAGGGCATTTCGCTTCGAATCCTACAGTGGCGGATGCCCTTGATGGCGACATAGGACGCCGGTGGCAGCGAATGCCCATTGGGCGGCTTCGGCGTGGGTGAGGGCGATGCGCAGCAGGCCGACGACCTTGAGGCACTCGAGGCGTATGTCGTCCTCAGTGCGCCACGCCACATGCAGGAAACCACTGACTAATATGATTGTAGGAGGGTAGCGTTCCTCATCGCACGAAGACTTACATGCTCGGTAGTCCATCTTTGGTCGCCAATCGTCAGGTGAGTTCTCCCCTTTGCAGCCATCTGGTGTCATCCGCGGTGATCAGAAGGATATCGACACTGCCGCCGACCGTTTTCACGACGTTTTTGAAACGCATAGTTTGTATGGTTGTTTCCACCGCATATCTGGCAAAGTCAACGGCATCCTGCAACGTGAAGTAGTTCCAAAGTATGTCTTCGGAAGGGATAGGATCGTAACTTCCGTTATCTAGTCTCAGCCAGACATCCTGCACCAGCCTGGTCAGGGTAGAAGTCTCTCCATCCCATAGAGCTCCCTGAGCCGAGGTATCCTGCAGCTTCACGGTTCCCCCCCCTGACATTGACCCGGTACAAAAGCTGACCGGTCTTGTCCCTGGAATATCCGACGACAATGAAATTCGTATCCGGCGTCTCCTCTAGGCCATTGAAGTAGTCGACGATCAACTGGGGAAGCTCTTCGACCGGGGTCTCTGGGAGAATTGTGGTTCGGATCACTCCCTGTATGAAGCTGGTCAGCGGTTTCCCCAATAGCTAGCGTTGCCGTGAGGAGAGGCTGGACACCGTGGCCGAGGACGCGCGTCCGATTGGCACGATGAAAGCCAGTCCAGTTTCATGCCTGTCTTCTTTCCTACACCGTCGTTCCATGGTATCCCGTTTCTTCCATCGGACAAGCGCCTTGTTCGCTCACTCATCCATCACCTCTTCCACACATGCAGCTGGTACAGTTCTCGCGGATACCGAAGAGGAGGGAACTGCGGCATGACCACTTCCACCGATATACAGCCAGCCAACGAACAGACCCTTACAGTCACGAATGCCCCTATCATCCAGCCACTGCAACGCGGCGCGATGACCGAGACGCTTACGCGCATCACCATCATGCCGTCGGACATGCTGATGTTCGCCGCTGTGGCCATGCTGCCGTTCGATGGCACCAAAATCGGCATCGCGTTCCCTTACTGGACGCCCATTTCCCCCTGGCTGTTCGCTTTGTATGCCGTTGTCAACTGGCGTTGCCTGCGCGATACGGCACGTCGCTTCCTACCGTTTTTCCTCTTTCCACTGCTGCCCGTAGTCACCTCCATATACGGCTGGCAATCGTTCGGAGTGCATACAGGTACTGCCGCGAAATCATTCATTGCGCTGCTACTGGGATTGGCCTGCCTGGCCTCGCTCGATATAGCGATCCGCATCAAGCGCCTGCCTGTCCGCACATTGCTGACCACGCTGTTCGCCGCATATGTGGTGGCGTTTCTTATTGGCATATTGCAATACATGGCCCTGAAACAGCACATGAACTGGCAGCCGGTACGCGCGTATTTCTGGAATGCTCTGTATAGGTACTACGTAAGTATTCGTCCGCAGTTCATGTTCGCGGAGCCCAGTTATATCGGCATGCATCTGTTCGGCATATTACTGCCGGTATTCTGGCTGACCCATGATCGCAGGATAGGCACACTGATACCCGTATTCGCCATCGGCGCGATCGCGATGGGCTCGGGCACACGAATCGTGCTGGATTCGGTGGTCGCAGCATTTTTATGGCTCGTGGCAAGCGTGAACTTCCGCTCCGGCAAAGCGACGGTCGGATTCGTGGCCATGCTAAGCATCATCGCCTCAGGCGGCCTAGGCGCACTCGTTCTGAATCCGCGGCTAAACTCTCTGGCCACCAAAGGACTATTAGCGGGCGACGGCTCAATGAGCGCAAGAATCTTCCATATGCTCGCACCCATGTGGTCGTGGAAACACGACCGGGATCATCTCCTGTTCGGATGGGGCGCAGGCAACATCTCCAACGCGGTACGTACCGGATATGGCCGGAGCCCGACGCTGGTATGACGCACATGGCGGCATGCCAAATGCCGAAATCAACGGCCTTGCCAATCCACCCGCGAACACCTTCACCATGAGCGTGTACGCCAGCTTCATCACCGAATTCGGGCTCGCATGCTTTGCAGCTTTTCTGGCGCTTATCGTGGCCCATATAACGGTACATCAGAACTGGAGCAGACGAAACGTTTGCTGGCTCATTTTGCTTGCATACCTGTATATCCAGTTCGAAGCCTATTCGTTTTATGCAATCCCGCTGTTCATATGGGCTATCAGCATGAATCCGGGTAAGAGACCTACCGATCTTTCGCCGAAACATATTGCCTGATGCGCATAGTCGCGGCTAGACTCGCCTAGTCTTATCCAAGCAGAGTCTCAATCACTATGCCCCGGCGTGTGTTTGAACAAGTTGATACCTTCAATGCACCTACACGAACATTGTTCTATTGAGCGGACAGCGTCTGAGGAGATTGGTGTAGAAATTCTTGAAGAAGATCAATCCCTAACCGAATGCCCGAAACCATAGGCGAAATGGGATGCACATAATTCTCGCTGCAGCAATTCAGGATAGAGACAGGCCAGTCGACAAAAAATGAGATATCCATATTTATTAAACAGACGGCCGTATATCTTCCTGATATATATCACTGCAATTGGGATTCGTGTTATGTCTGAACAGCTTGCGAGATGAACAAGCAATCCGTTAGTTTTCCGGTTGAGAACCGAAATCCGAAGTCAAGGATCGTCGTCTTTCTTCCCAGCGCAGACGCTGTTCATCATCTGAAAGCCGGCCGCACATATCCAGGCACAAATCGATGAGACTTGAATCCACATCATCGGTTCCCATGATGCGGCACCGACCCTTCTGATCCAATCGCCAAATCACTGCGGAGATAGGCTGTCCGACCTCTGCCGTACGGAATTCGGACCAATATTCATCGGCGATGCGCAAAGCCTGAATCTTATCTCCCATCAGAATTTTACAAAGGCATTGGTTGTACGTTCCGAGACCTTTTTCATGGAGCCCGAATCGCTGCGCCTGATCAATTTGTTTTTCGGCCTCGAAAGGGTCGAGCGGTATAAGGCAAAAGCCGCAGGCATTCATCGCCTTGGCGTCACCGGGATATTGCCTCAAATAGAAGCGAAACAACGTGGAGGCCGCCCTATACTCCTCGCGATCCAGGTAATTCAACGCGGCCTCATATACCTGTTGGAAAAGGCGGTAGCGAGCGGTGCCCTCAGTAGATTCATAAACCGCTCGCAACGCTATGTTATGTTCCAACTCAACCTGAGTTACAGGTTGACCGACCACCGCCCGTGTCGGGAAATCTCCGGTATCGCCATCTTGCGCAAGCCGATACTCCTGATGCAGTGAAGTCGTGGCCCATGCCTCTGGATTCGAAATCAGATAACGGTCGCACAGCCATACGTACTGAGCTATCACAGATTCCTCATCGAGGGGAACTAGGAGAACTTTCTCCCATTCACCAGCAGACGGCGGGGTAAGATTGACTATATCGGACAAAGAGGCTTGGGCAAACCATCTCTCAAATCGGAGCATGGTATTCGAAAGCCACTGTAAATCCACTCTTCCAGATGAAACATCGAAAGACGGGGGCAGAGTCAATCGGCGCCAGCCCTCCAGCAAGTCATCTGGATAATGGCCGTTGGGGACTGTGCCCAGCATGGAGAAGAGCAACGGGCTGTATACGAACTGCGCGAAGCCGAAGCGTAGTACATCATCGGCTATACCGAATTCCTCAAGAAGATGCAATGACATCCTAATTGTGTCTGCACGTAAATTGCTTTCCGTAAGGTCTTCAGATATGGGCCTGCTCAGGGCCTCATAAAGCATCTTGAAGCACGCCTCAACATCATCACGGCGAATATCTGACAAGACTTTGTTCATAATTCACCTAACATCTTATATAAAATATTGACAAGTACTATTGGTTATAGTAACCTATCAAACATAAGTTTGTCCAACCGTGTACGACAATCCGATTGCCGAGAGATTTTCCTACAATACCGCGCAATCGTTTTGTCATCGTATACGCGCTAAGAGCAGCGTGAGGGAACTAATGGTTATTTACACCGCGTCAGAACTTGCGTCCAAACGAGTAGAGGTAATAAATACAGCCGTTAATGATGGACGCGCCCGTATCCGCATCTCTGAGGGGGAAGAGCTCGTCATGCTTCCCGAGAAAAGATTAGCCGATCTCGAAAAGAACAGGTTGTGGTCATTGAGACTAGAGCGGCTGCGTCGTCTTCTCGCAGCAAACAGGCGTCCTACCGTTGCTGAGCTAGGAGATCTCGCATGGTTGCGCGTGTTCGACAATGAGGATCTTACATCGTTCTGCGATGATATTTCGGATCAGCTCATAGCCTGTGATGCGGACGAGAACTACAGCGAGTTGGACGCAACTATAAAAGACTGGAAGACCACGGCTGGCCAGCTCGAAGACCCCCTCCGTAAAAAAATTCTTCTTCAGGATACCGTAGACTCCAAGGATTTCGCGGAAGTCTCGATACCATCCGCAGACAAGCATAAGGACGACAATCAGTGACAAAGGCATACACTCCTTTGGAACCGGCACGCCGGCCAGGCGGCAAACCTTCACGACACCCCACATACCGCATACTCGTCCATCGGAAATATGCAGATGCATGGAGTCAAATTGTCTCTAGGGTGGGATTACAGCAGGCCCAACAGTTCTGGGATCACGTCGCCTCCAACCCGGGCGGCCCAACTGCTCTCGCATCAACCACTTTCCTGAAAGGAAAGGCAGGTAAGCCGAAACTCCAAGGTTTCTCACGGATGATTCACTACGAGGTTTCAAGCATGGCACGCATCAACTACCAGTACTGTGATGAATACCAGACCTCCTCCACAGGAGACAAGCATCCTGTAGTTTTCATTTGGACCATCGACTATTCATCACATTAATCATATTGATGAGGTGTCTGTGAGCCTGTTCATAAACAACAGTGATGAGTATTTGATGGCGTGAAGGCCACTGGTTATTGCGGGTGGGGGCCGTGGGTATTGTGGCTGAGGGCCGGTGGTCTTCTGGTTGAGGGCCACCGGTGGTGCATGGCCGGCTGATTGTCACTGGTTTTCGGCTGGTCGCGCTTGGTGCCGGCGCATGTTGTATTCGCCGGTGCCGATGGTGATGGCGTTGTGGACGATGCGGTCCATGATCGCGTCGGCGGTCACGTCGCCTCCGAGCCGCCCGTGCCAGTCCTTGACGGGGTATTGCGTGCAGAACACGGTGCTGACGTTGTCGTACCGGTTCTCCATGACCTCGAGCAGGAAGGAGCGCATGCGTTCGTCGGGCCTGTCCAGGAGCCATTCGTCCAATACGAGCAGCGTGTACGCGCCGTATTTGCGGATGAGCTTGCGTATGCCGGCCGGCTTGCCGGCCGCGGTGTCGAGTTGTTCCGCAAGATCGGGCATGCGCGTGTACTAGGGACCGGTAGGATTGACGGCACGCCTGCCTGACGATTGCGCACGCGAGCCAGCTCTTGCCGCTTCCGGTGGCCCCGGTCAGCAGGATGTTGAGACGTTGGCCGATGAACGAGCAGGACACCTCAAAAACTCATATACTCAAATTTGGGATGGAACTGTAAAATCAGGAGAAGTGAGGACAAAGAACTTATAGCCATAACTACGGTCTCCATACTCGACTTTTACGGTATGTTTCCTCATAAACCGGGAATACACGAAAGATCTGGGTGACGGAGATACTCAGATGAACCTGTATCATGAATTTGTTGGAAGGAGAATAAGAATGTTGGTGGAACGCGACGACGCGATTAAGCTGGTCCCCTTTGCGAATCTTGATCTTTCCGATTCTTTTTTCGATAGTTTAAGGACTGCTTACAACGGGGCGGAATTCGACCGATGGTTTCAGAAGAAGGCCCTTTCAAATGAGAATACGTGGGTGGTACTTAACCATGATGAGAAAATTCAGGCGATGCTGTACCTGAAAAAAGAAGATGGCAAAGACGATGACGTCACTCCTCCCCTGACAGGGAAAAGATTGAAGATAGGTACGTTTAAAGTCGATTTCAGTCATCATACCAGCGTGGGCAAAAGGCTTTTGGCAATCGCTCTCAGAGCCTTTGCTAAAAGCAGTTGCGAATACGCTTATGTCACCATGTTCGAAGCCGACAACACCGAATCCCTTCGAAAAATGCTCAGTCAGTATGGGTTTACCTGCATTGCTAAAAAGAACAGCACTGTTGGCAGTGAAGACGTCTGGATCAAACGCAGGCCCTCCGCAGATGAGATAGGCTCATACAGTAGTTTTCCCTTCGTAATGCCCCGTACCGGACAAGACTATGTACTCTCCATCTGGCCCAAGTACCATGTCCGAATGTTCGGTGATGTATCACTACGGAGCGAGAAGGACATTCCCGTTCCCGACACGACGTCCATCAATACGATAGAGAAAATCTACCTGTCCAAGTCGCCCATGGTCTCAAATATGCGATTGGGTGATTGCGTAGTCATTTATCGTACTTCCGATGGGCAAAGTTCAGCTCGTTACCGTTCTGTGGTCAGTTCCGTCTGTACAGTTATGGAGGTGAAGAATCTGTCATGCTTCTACGACAAAAACGAGTTCCTGTCTTACGTGAAAGGAAGGAGTGTGTTCTCGCAGGATGAGCTTGAGAACTTTTGGACCAGCCAGAGGTTCCCCTGGGTCATGTCCCTCCTCTTCAACTTCCCATTGAATCGATACCCTACTAGGGGCGAACTTCTCGATAGAGGTTTGATTCCTGAGGGAAGACTGGCGTGTACGCCGATTTCCGGTAAAACTTTCAGAAAGATTATTGAGCTTGGTGGTGTTGATGAAGGCTATATTGTCGATTAGGCCGGAATATGTTGACCGTATTCTTTCTGGAGAAAAGAAATACGAGTTCCGCAAACGAATATTCAAACGTGAAGACGTGGACACGATAGTGATTTATTCGACCAGCCCATGCTGCCGGGTCGTGGCTGAGGCGAGTATCGCGGAGATTATCCAAGACTCGCCTGAAAGAATATGGAAGAAAACCAAAAAAAACGGCGGCATCGCGAAGGAGAAGTTTATGACCTACTTTGACGGCAAGGAGGTAGCATATGCGATACGCATTTCCGCCGTCAGACGGCTTACGAAACCCTGCAGCCTCGACGAGTACGCACCCCAAGTGAAGGCGGCACCACAGTCATTCGTCTATGTGCGATAGAGAACTCCCCAAGACGGGATACGGCTCCACATCCCGCCGACATGAATGTGGGCCATCAATTCAGCCTCCTTGCCGTTAAGCTCGATCAGCTTACATATTCCCGTACCATCTGACGACACTCGGCATTCGCCTACAGATGGCATGCCATCACGGTTGAACCGACATACTGCTATATTCTTTTTCTCTTTTATGCCGTCAGCCATCCTTCCGGATTCCCTCATCGTCTTTTTCCAACCATAGGTACCACACGTCGCGTACGCCTTGGATCAGCAGATAGGTAATGAACGCCTGGGCAACCCAGTCCTCCTTACTCCCGCTAATTTCAACCATCACCAACAACAAACCCAAAAGTATTGGATAATGAGTAATTCGCCGGAATATTTTCTGTGCCGCTGCACTTTTCCTGACCCAACTGAGCCACGCCGCGCACAGCATACATAATCCAAGCAGAATACAAATCATAGCTGCCCATGCCACAGCCGACTTGTTAATCTTTACGTTGCTGGGAAACAACCACTCGTGGCCAAAAACCAGTCCGACTAATACGAGCAAAAAGCCAAACAATATGTCAACAGAACGATGGAAAATCAGCGCATGTCGTTGAGGATCATAAAAATACGCACCCACTACCATCAGCACCACTACTGAGCAGAACCATACAGCTGATTCAGGGCCGGTAAGATCATGCCCTAGGAATCCTCCCCAAATGATGCCGAACACTATGACAATGCCGGCAAGACTCCAACACACTCCGCCAATCCTTTGCATGAGATCCATTCTTCCGGCCTTGGATTCTTCTGCATCAACAGCAGGCCTTTCCTGCCCCTCCCCGAAAGGAAACGACTGATTACCGGCCTCCTCCGTGGCCTTCTGCTGAGTTTCGAATCGCCCCTGCTCGCTTCTGCAACTCGATGATGAACGCTCCATCGCATACCCGCAGAATGCAGAGAACAGACATATCAACCACCCCAGCCAGCAACCTGCACTTTTGTTCTTTCTCATTGGTCATTTCCCCTTCCATGGTCATTCCGAATCTTTCCTGTTTCCACGCTATATCATTAACGAGCATATTTCGTATAAAACATTGAAGAATATTCCCGATATCGGCCTGTGTGCCAGTGGATGTCTTGAGGCGTGTTCCCGCATGGCCCGTCTGCCGCGTTCTCATGTGTTCTGTCAGTTACGGTCAAGCCGGTGAGGGGTTGACGCCATGTCTTCCTTCCACCTTTTGCGGTGTTATTGCTTGTCCACAGGGGCCGCAAATTTCGTGTAGTACGCGTCCCAGATACTCCGTGCCTGTCAGTCGACCCGTTACCCGATCCGGATTCGGATTATGACACGCAGTCATTCCCCGCATGTCAAGGTGTTCTGGGGAAAAAACACGCTGATGGCTGCACCACGTATGGCGGTCATGATTCTGTTCTGAAAAAAAGGTTCCGTTGAAACCCGATGGAGTATCCGCAATGACCAACAACAGCGTAGCCAGATGATATTTATTCAAAAAGGACCTATGCTTAATGAGGTATTAGGTATTTGCCGACATCGCTCGATTGCTCGCAATATCTTCTCTAGTTCGCGCAGGAAAGAAAATGAAACGATACATCTCCATAAAAATAAAACAATATTTAACAATCGTTCTTACAAGTTTTCTGTTCCCCACTCTAGCGTTACTCTCCCTTTCTTCTCAAACAGCTCTCGCATGGGGACCTGAACGAACAACTTTTAACACAGAAAATCCCGCACCATTCAACACATTGAATTCAATTATAGATAACCCCAATTATGGCGACGAACGCAACTTTTTCCGTGTCAGAAATTATAATCACAAGAATTGGAATCCAGAATCCACAAATGGGTGGACGGACACTATGAACCTTGCCGAGGGCAACACATATGAGGCAAGGATATATATATAGCCAATGATGCAAATACCGATTTGCAAATAAATGCTACAAATGTAAAAGTCGCAGTAAATATGCCGAACAGTAAAACTACATTCGGATACCAATTTGAAGTTAACGCATTTATACCATCCGACAACACGCATCCAACAAAAATATGGGATAATATTGTTCTAAAAAGTAAGTATAAATTTCATACGCAAATAATCAGTCAAACTTACTATAATAGTTTTAAAACAACAAAGAATAATGGATTCCCACTGCCGAATACGCTTTTCCAGCAGGATGGCACATCTGTCGGATATAAGACAATGGATGGCAATATACCAGGCGGCAATGAAACGGCTGGTCTTGTAATCATTATTTTCAAGAGTGGGAACATCCTACTTTAGTATGGCTCGATACCCATATCCTCAGTAAGATTTTTGCTGGCTTAGTCACCCCGGACAAAATTACTGATGGCACCTACTGCGAGCCGAATAGATATTGCGATTATAACCTAGGTCGATTTATGATTATTAAAAAAATTGTGTTTAAAGATAGATATTTTATTGTGCAACTGATTATATCATCTCTATTACTGGCCATCACATCATTAGTCATGTTTTATCTGTATATCGATTATAGAATAATAAGTGTTATTCTTGTTTCACTCATCTTTTCTAGTATTCATGCAATAAGATTGACTGTTCAAACAATAAAATTACAAAAATCTTCTTCTTGGATAGATAAGGCCAATATATATCCAATAGTATCTTCATCTTATTTTATTACGCTATTGGTTTTACCGATCAACGCTCCCGGAATCGCAAATTCCTTTGGACAAATATTACTTGGTTTCATGACAATCGAGCAGATAAAAACCTTATGGAATATATCTAAGACATTACTTCAATTAGACACCGTTTATTATTCATATTAAATCGACTCGAATTCATGACTCGGCAACCAATCCATGCGGAAACAACAGATGGAAATGAGCAACTAACGGTATTTCCCGAAAGCGAAGGGTTGCCCACACCTTCATCACCTCACCCACACATGCAACTGGTACAGTTCTCGCGGAGGATATAGGAGGGAACCAAGTATGTCCACACCGAACAACACGCAGCTCGGCAACAAGTCAGTTCAGGAGACCGCGGAGACTCCGGTTATTCCCCCGCTGCAACACGGCGCAATGACCGAGACGCTGACTCGTATCACCATCACCCCATCAGACATGTTGATGTTTGCCGCAGTGGCCATGCTGCCATTTGATGGCACAAAAATTGGCATTCCACTCCCCTATTGGACGCCAATCTCCCCCTGGTTGTTCACCCTGTACACAATCATCAACTGGCGATACTTGCGCGATACCGCACGCCGCTTCCTGCCGTTCTTCCTCTTTCCCCTGCTACTGGTGCTCACATCCGTATACGGCTGGCAGTCATATGGAATACACGCCAGCGCAACCGCAAAGTCATTCATCTCCATATTGTTAGGGCTGGCGTGCTTGGCTTCGCTCGACATCGCGATCCGCATTAAACGTGTACCTGTACGAACATTGTTAACTACGCTATTCACCGCATATGTAGCGGCATTCCTCATTGGGATACTGCAATATATCGCTTTAGAACGACATCTGAACTGGCAGCCAGTACAAGCATATTTTTGGGGTGCTCTGTATAGAAACTATGCGAGCTTTCGTCCTCAATTCATGTTCGCAGAACCTAGCTATATCGGCATGCATCTGTTCGGCGTACTCCTGCCAGTTTTCTGGCTGACCCGCGACCGCAAGATTGGCATATTGATACCGATATTTGCCGCTGGAGCAATTGCGATGGGCTCCGGCACCCGAATCATACTGGATACAGTGGTAGCTACATTTATCTGGCTGATAGCGACAATCAACTTCCACTCACGTAAGGTAACAGCTGGGTTCGTCGGTGCTTTAGGACTTCTTGGAGCAGGTGGATTGAGCGCAATTATCATCAATCCGCGTCTAAACTCTTTAGCCACCAATGGATTACTTGCTGGTGACGGATCGATGAGTGCAAGAATCTTCCATATGCTCGCTCCCATGTGGTCATGGAAACATGATCTATCTCACTTCATGTTTGGATGGGGCGCAGGCAATATCTCTAATGCAGTGCGTACTGGTTACGCCGGCGCCCGCCAATGGTATGACGCCCGTGGCGGTGCGCCCAATACCGAAATCGATGGTTTAGCAAATCCCCCAGCGGATACTTTCACAATGAGCATCTATGCCAGCTTCATTACCGAATTTGGTCTATTTTGCTTTTTGGCCTTCTTGCTCTTGGTATTAGCACACGTAGCGGTCCATCATGGATGGAGCCGACGGAACATATGCTGGTTCATTCTTCTCGCATACCTATATATTCAGTTTGAATCATACGCATTCTATGCAATTCCACTGTTCATATGGGCTGTCTGCACAATAATGAATCGAGGGAAAAACAACATCAATTACCTTTAGATTACGAGAATCACAATTCGCTACTCCCTATCACGCCGATAAAGAGTGCGCATACGCCCGTTGTCTAATTGAAAGTGCAGCACCCGTTAGATTGGAGATTGTCCGGATAGCCAAACGGAGGGGTGGTGCGCCTTGGGCCAGGTGTATTCGCACCTGTCGGAAGAGGAACGGCATGATCCGCCGCTGCCTGCCCAAACGCACGCCCGTCGCCCCCTCCATGGCGCGCGAACTGCAGGAGACCGTCGACGAAACCGACAACAGGCCCATGCGAGTGCTTGGCTAGCGCGCCCCCGCCGAGGCATTCGCCGACGAACTGCCAGAACCAGCCGAGAACAAGGATGTTGCACTTACAAATAGATAACGGGGACCGCGCCACCTTCCACAGCCGTGCCATCAACCGGATAGCGCAATCCGCGTTCGCAGTGTACCTGATTACCGATTACGCCGCCTCCGAGAAACTGCTCTGAGTCCGGTTGTTCAACCTGCAGAAGCTGTACCAGCAGCCATTGGCGATCCTGCAGATTCTGGGCATCCTGCTGGCGATCTACGCGACCTGCACACTGCTCGACTTCATCCACCAAGCACTATTCGCCGTCACCATCGGCAAGCGGCGCGGACACTGGTTTGACCTGCTGTGGGACAAGGCATCCACCCAATCAATCCTTTCGCCTGAACATGCAAGCCAATCTCACCGCTTCCACGGAAAATAAACAATTCTGAAATGAAAATCGCACACGTAAGGCACAGGTTGCACCTTCTTATGCCAAGTGAAACCAGAAAATGTATAGATTTGTGGACACGCTCATAAAACCATCACTTTTAGCAGAAAATTGCAAAAATGGACATTTCTAGTTATAATCTCAGTATCAAAAGAGTAAAACACATTTACGAGGCGACCCAATGCTGATTGATTTTAGCTTTTCGAATTTCAGGAGTTTCCGCGACGAGCAATCTTTCTCTATGACTCGCGACGAAAGGTTCACGGAATCCAACGACTCACAGCAGTCTCCAATCACAGCCATATACGGCGCCAACGCATCAGGAAAATCCAATTTCCTGAAGGCGATGTGCGCCATGCGTAGCATGGTGACAAACAGCTACAGCCAAGGTGATGCGAACAGCGATATTCTTAGGGAACCATTCCTACTGAGAGAGAACCCATTCGAGGAACCATCGATGTTCTTCCTGGAGTTCACAGCCGAGAACCATCTGAAATACCAGTACTGGTTCCGCTATAACAATAAGCACATATTAGAGGAAGAGCTTACCTTCTTTAAGGACATGGGAGGACGCCTCTCCACTCACTCCTCACTGTTGTTCTCCCGCACCGGAAACGACGAGGTGAAATTCGGAGCCACTTTCAAAGGACCTAGAACGCAAGTGCGAAAGACAGTGGGACTCCGCCCCAACGCTCTCCTGCTTTCGGCGGCCGCCGCAGCCGGCATCGAATGTGTCCAACCTGTATTCTCGTTTTTCCAGAATGATATGGCGTATTGCGTGGCAAACGCTTTCGAACAGGAACAGCCCATATTGCTTGACCAATTCAAGAACAAGACACCTTTTTCGAAGCATCTGGCATCTCTGATCAAGTACGCGGATTTTGGCATCAGCGATGTGAAAAGCGTTCCGGCGAACATCCCCTCGGATATCTGGCATCAGTTCAAAGAGCAGATGAAGACTCAAATCGGAGCTGATGAGGGAAAGCTAGAGGAAGCATTCAACATCAAAAACGCGACACAGTTGCAATTCACTCATACCGGCGGAGATTCGTCCTCTGCCGGCTTCGGCTTGGATAACGAGTCCAGGGGCACCGTCGCCGCGCTGTCGTTCTTCTCGCTTGCCCTTCGTCAGCTATCAAGGCCCACGGTCACACTTATCGACGAAATTGACACAAGCCTGCACCCAACCTTGGTAGCAGAGCTGGTGGCGCTGTACACCGATCCGGCAACGAATCCCCACGGCTCCCAGCTCATTTTCACGACCCATGACGTGTCATTGATCAATCAGTCGGGTTCGTCGAACCGCCTACTACAACCCGATCAGATATGGCTTGTAGAGAAAGATAAAGACGGCGCCTCGGAACTCTTCCCGGTAACGGAACTTGGTATTCGAAAGGAAGAGAACATCGGCAAGAACTACCTCAATGGTGTATATGGCGCCACACCGAACCCCAGTTTCCATACCGTATTCGCACAGATCATGAATGGAGACGATGACTGATGGCGAAGAAGCGAGGCGTTCCCGCGCATGGTCGCAAGTCTGCACGTTTCCACAGGGCACGTAAGAAGCGTTATCTTGTCGTAGCTGGCGGAGCTGTTACCGAAAGACAGTATTTCAAGCAGCTCGAGTCCATATATGACGTTGTCATCGAGTATCAACAGAAGAACGAAAGTCCTGAACATCTCGCAGATTTTGCATGCACGTTGAAGAAAGAGGATGAACGGGATATCTCCACAGATTGCTATGAAAATATCTGGGTGGTAGTCGACGTTGACGACTTCCACGACCACAGCAAGGCCGCGAAAATTTGCAAGGACAATGGAATCGAACTCATCATTTCCAATCCCTGCTTCGAAGTCTGGGTACTCGATCATATGAAGGCTTGTCCGCCAAGCTATACATTGACGCCCGATGTCGAGTCAGCCGCGGCAAGAGCAGGCATCGTTGGAGGAAATCGTAACAAATACGTCAATGACGAACTCATCGACAGCGAACATCTCGATGCCGCCATATGCAATGCAGCCCGACACAACACAGTGGAAAACAGTCAGGGACGAAATAGACTCACACCACATCACGAGCAGGAATACGCCCCTTGGACCGATATGCCAAAAGTAATCGAAACGCTGAAATCTAATAAACAGAGCTGAAAGGAGAAACATGGCCCTGCCCATCCGAGTAAATCCCAAAGACCCTTTCATAGATATTCACACTGGACGAGGTCAAGGTAGCTGCACATTCGCAAATGGATTCGACTGTGTCTGTTCATGCGCAGGTATCGCACACGCCCAATTACTCAGAATGGTCCTTACTCCCGAAAACAGTAAGAAGCTACCTGACAAATATAAGAAGGCTCTTGCTGATAAAATCCAAACTGCCCAAGCCCATATTGTCGATATTCCACACGATAAAGCAACGGCAATCATCCATGCGCAGAGACAACCTGAGCGCGTGTTTTTCCTTTGTGAGGATGTAACTCATCCCATCATTGATTATTGCCGAGTAATTGATATACCCCACTGGGCAAAAGAGAATTCCGTGACAAGTCAGCAAGTGTCAAGACTTTGCGCTTGTGTACAAAGACACGGCATTGATTCTTTCAAGAACTTAGCCCCTAAAGCCGGCGAATATTTGTCCCAAGCACATGTTCTTTGCGACATTGTAGCCTCTATTGCATTCGCGCTCAGCGAAGCCGCAGACACGATTCCGGATGAAGATACATTCATCAATGCCTGCAAAGCAGAATTCGCTCTCTCACGACGTAACTCACTAGGATTCGGCCCATCGCGGAATAGGCATGGAAAAAACGCAGTCGCAGCACGCAAATCACGGCAGGAAAACGATGATGAGGAAAGCCAAAAACGATACACTGATGGAGACTCCATCTCAAGTGATCTGCTCACCAGGATTTTACTGGATATCAGCAAGGACGTTTACGTCCTACTGATGGAGTACAAATCCCAGACGAAGCAATTTCTCCAAGCGGTTCAGGCCACAGCAATATTGTTTTGCCCTGATCCGGATAGCCATAAACTCATATGGGACATGTGCTTCATTCCACTATTCCAAACGAAAATCTGTGATGACCTACGTAGCAAGTTGAATCAAGACATCATTACTGCACTTGAATATGGGAAAACGGATATCTGGGACAACGGGGCTAGGGCATATTGGTAAGAAGAACTGACTTGATGGGGCGCTTTGAAGACGCCTCATCAAGTCAGTTCTTCTGATTCGGCACGAGCATGATCTCGCCGTCGGCGAGGCCCTTCAAATGCTGGCC
>OAVC01000241.1_pt1 | contig 37279 bp, 37 predicted proteins | sample 1495261 | NCBI WGS metagenome assembly OAVC01 (sample SAMEA2580074, study PRJEB22360) | human gut metagenome | biome: human gut; feature: human-associated habitat; material: faeces | place: Denmark | collected 2008/2010
TTGTCGCCGTCCCCCGGCGCCTTCGCTATGAGCGCCCGCCTGCGTAGACAGGTGAATCTCGACCCCGGGAATCGCCGCGCGCAGCACGCAGGCCAACCCGGCATCGGCCACAATCAGAGCATCGGCGCCCAGCTCCAGTGCATGAGCTCCCAACACCACCGCGTCGGATAACTCATCGTCAAACACGAACACGTTGAGCGTCACGTACACGCGCGCGCCATGGGCATGCGCCACGGCACAACCGCGCACAAACTCGTCATCCGTAAAGCCATGGGCGCTCACACGGGCGTTAAAGCCGCCCAACCCCGCATAGATGGCATCGGCGCCCGCGGCGATGGCCGCAAGCATCTGGTCGAGCCCGCCCGCCGGCGCCAGCAGCTCGGGCAGCGCCGCACCGGCAGCATCCAATCCAGTCTTGTGTTGTCCGCTCGGCCCCATCGTCCGAATCGCCATCGACAAACTCCTTACCAAGGTATGCATTCACTCTGAAAAATGCCGCCTTCCAGCATACACGAGGCCTCGCGCACCCCGTTTGGTTTATCGTGTAATAACTTATGTCCATCCTGCCCCGACGGCACATCCGCCGTCGGGCACGACATACCTGGAGGTCAATATATGGGTCCTCGCCAACGACAGGGACGCAGCCGTTCAAAGACGCATGCCCTGCCCATAATCCTGCTCTCGTTTTTGGGCTTTTTGCTTATCGCGGGCGTGGCATTTGGCATCGGCATGGTCGGCAACGTCAACCGCTGGCTGTCCGATCTGCCCGACTACACCGACGCCAATGCGTATCTGGTGAGCGAGCCCACCGAGATCGTCGACTGCAACGGCAACAAGATCGCGAGCTTCTACACGCAAAACCGCAAGTCCATCACCAAGGACGAGGTCTCCCCCTACGTGCTGCAGGGCACCGTTGACGTCGAGGACGAGCGCTTCTACGAGCACGGCGGTATCGACCTGTGGGGTATCGCGCGTGCTGCGGTGGCAACCCTCGGCGGCGGGCACGAAGGCGCCTCGACTATCACCCAGCAGCTGGTGCGCAACACCATCCTGCAGGAGGAGCAGTTCGACTCGACCATCGAGCGTAAGGTACGCGAGGCCTACATCGCCGTAAAGATGGAGGATATGTACTCCAAAGACGAGATCCTCATGATGTACCTCAACACCATCTATTACGGCCACGGCGCCTACGGCATCGAGGCCGCAGCCGAGACCTATCTGTCCAAGAGCGCCGCCGACCTCACCCTGAGCGAGGCCGCGCTGCTCATCGGCCTTCCCAACTCGCCCTCGCAGTACGACCCCACGGTCAACCCCGACCTGGCGCTGTCCCGTCGCAACAAGGTCCTCGACAACATGTTGCGTCTGGGCCACATTACGCAGGAGGAGCACGATGCCGCACAGGCCGAGCCCATCACCCTCAACGTGACCGAAATCTCGGGCAGCGGCGTCGATGTATACTCGCAGCCCTACTTTGTCGCCTATGTTAAGCAGCTGCTGGAGCAGGAGTTCTCGACCGACGTGCTCTTTAAGGGCGGCCTGACCGTCAAGACCACCATCGACCCCACGATGCAGCAGGTGGCAGAGAATGCCGTTCGCGAGCAGCTCGACACGCTCTCGCTCGACGGCCTGGACATGGGCATGGTCGTCGTCGATCCCAAGACCGGCTACATCAAGTGCATGGTGGGCGGCTACGACTACAACGCCGACGAGAACCACGTAAACCATGCCACGGCCAAGCGTCCCGTCGGCTCCACCTTCAAGGCCTTTACGCTGGCAACTGCCATCCAAAACGGCATGAACCCCAACGTCACCCTCAACTGCAACTCGCCGCTCAAGGCCAAGGGCACCACGACCGAGGTCCAAAACTACGCCAACCATAGCTATGGCAACATCACGCTTAAGCAGGCAACGGCATACTCCTCCAACACCGGCTACATCCAGGTGGCGGAAGCCGTCGGCAACAGCAAGATCATCTCGCTCGTCAAAAAGCTCGGCATCGATCCCGCCAAGGACAACATCGAGGACGTTCCCGTCATGACGCTCGGCACTGGCTCGATCTCGCCGCTCGAGATGGCCGCCGCCTACGCGACGTTTGCCAACGGCGGCTACTATCGTCAGCCGATCGCCATCACCGAGATTGACTCTCGTACCGGTTCGGTGCTGTACCAGCACACGGACAATCCCTCACAGGTGCTTACCGAGGGCGAGGCCGCCGCGGTCACCGATGTTCTGTCCGGCGTCATGCAGGGCAGCGGTACAGGTGCTGCTGGCGCCCTGAGCGTCAACCAGCCCTATGCCGGCAAAACGGGCACCACCGACAACACCACCAACCTGTGGTTCTGCGGCTATACCCCGCAGCTGGCGTGCGCCCTGTGGACCGGCTATTCCGCAGGTGAGATCCCCATCCAAAAATACGGCACGGACCTGCTGGGCGACAGCACCAACCTGCCTGTCTTTAAGCGGTTTATGAACACCGTTCTGACCGGTACCGAGCGCGAGGAGTTTGCGACCGGAACGGCGCCCACCTACAAGAACAACAGCGTCTGGAAGTTCTACGGCACCAACAACACCAAGAAGACGGAGAACGACGACAAGGACGAGAACGAGGACGAAGAGGAAACCACCACAACGACTACCACGACGACCACGACGACCGAGACCACGGGCGGCGACACCACCGGCGGCACCGGAACGACCGGTGGCTCGACGGGCGGCTCCACTGGTGGTTCGACCGGCGGCGATGGCGGCACGCCTACGCCCACGCCTACGCCCACTCCCGACCCCTCGCCCACGCCTGACGATACGGTCGGCTAGAAATTCATCCGGCCATTAGCAACAAGGCCCCCGAGCAGCTTATTAAAGTGCTCGGGGGCCTTTTAATTTAAAGTGACCTGGTGGACGGTCTTTATACCGGCAAACAAAAAAGGGGGGTACCGACCAACGTCGATACCCCTTACAAGCCACCATGTCACGCGCACAGTGCCGAGCGCACGACCCGCACGCCTACTTGCGAGAATTGCTCAGCTTATTGATCAGCGCCTCAAGACGCTCGCCGTCCTCGGCCGTCTGGGCAATAACCAAAATCGTATCGTTGCCGGCAAGCGAGCCAAGCACATCGGGCAACTCTGCCGCATCAACGGCGGCGGCGATGCCGGAAGCCGTGCCAGGCTGAGCCTTGATCATAACCAGATTATCGGTACGCAGAACGCCCGTTACAAGCTCGGAAACCATACGCTGCAGGTGCAGGTCCTCTGCCAGAACATAGATGCCCTCAGGGAGCTTACGCAGCCCCATGTCGGCAATATCGCGAGAGACAGTCGCCTGCGTGCAATCAAAGCCCATAGCGCGGAGCTCATCGACCAGCACGCGCTGCGTTCGGACGTCCTTATTGCGCACAATATCTCTAATGGCATCCTGGCGCCCATTGCGTTTTTTAGCCATACAAACCCTCTCTCCAAAAGATGGCGGAGACAATCAATCAGTGATTGAATAGTTTAACGCTATTTGAAGGCTTTTGTGTATAAGAACACGTTTCGAAACAATTCTATGCAAGTTTGTTTCGAAATGAGCCGTTTAGGCGGTTTTTGTGCCCGTCCGGTTAAGAAAAGCTGCCAGATGCGTACACATCACGCAGCGCGCGGGCTTGGCGCTGGCGATCGGCCCAAACAACAGACCGAGCCCCCGATGGTTATCCTTGAGCGCGGCGACCATCTGACGGGTTCGAGGCGCCTCGAGCATATCACGCATGCGGGCGGAACGCTCGATTGACGACACTCCATGCGGGCTAAGACACAAATTCTCGATGCAGGCGACCAGTCCGGCAAAGTAGAACTTTTGGCTTGCCAGCTTGAGCCGACCACCGCTATCTGCTTCCGAGAGTGAGTCCGCAAGCTCGTCGAGCGCTCGAGTGTCATCGGATATCCTGGCATACATGGTGGGATCAAAGGCATCTGTAAGCTTAGGTGCCACCGCGTGGAAACAAGCGTCGCCGCAGCCGGACACGAATCGTGCCTGCGAGAGCGCATAAGCCATAAACTCAACCGTACGGTACGCCTTGCCGCGCGACAGGCATGCCTCAAACAGCGGACGGCTATACATCACGCCAGAGGTCTGAGCGACTAGGCCGCCCAAAATCAACTGGGGCAGCCCAGTCACCATAGAAGACTCGTCTTCTATGGCAATAGAGGCAGCATCCAAGACGCGCGAATGGCGTTCTCGATGTGCATCATAGCGGTCGAGCGACACCGTGGGGAACACTATGTCTGCCGCAGTATCGCACGCGATATCGACCATCTTGGAAAGGGACTGCGGAGCAAACCACTCATCGGCGTTCATAGCGATGATTTGAGAGCCGCGCGAGACAGCAAAACCGGCACGAAGGCAAGCGCCGCGCTTCGCGTCCTCGACGTCAATCAAATCAATATGGATGTCCCTGTCGGCAGCAACTTGAAGCGAATGGCGCACACCGGGCGCAGCATCGCGGCAAACAACGACAATCTGCAAATCGTAGAGGTCTTGGTTCTGGATACTCTCGAGCGCACGCATCGCATAGCTGGGCGAACCTTCTACCACAAGGATCACCGAAAGTCGCGGATGCGAGCCACGTCGAACCAAGTTATCCGTCCTCTCGACAGCAATGAATCAAATCGTGGTTCATGGTACACCCCATAAATAAAAGCAATGAGACACCGGTTGTATTGCACGCCAAGAACAGATGTTGCACACGTGCAGCCCACAGATGACAGGTGTCGACGCACGACGCGTCGAGCCCTCCCCTAGTCGAGCACGACAAGCTCGGCGGGATCGTAATCCACGCCCATAAACGTAAGGCCGCAGGCAGGAGCCGTGGGGCCCGCAGCGGTACGGTCGCAAGCGTCGATGACCTCGCGCATCCACTCGGGTTCGCGGCGATGCATGCCAATCTCGACAAGCGTGCCCACGATCGTGCGGACCATCGAATGCAAAAATGCGTTGCCCTCAATGGTAAACGTCAGGATATCCTCGCCAAAGGCCACCTCATGGCCAAACTCGGCCCGCATCACGCAGCGGTGCGTAGGCTTGGCCACGGCAGAGGCGACCTTGCAAAAGCTCTTAAAGTCCTGCTCACCCAAAAGCGCGGGACAGGCCGCAGACATGGCCTCGACGTCCAAGGGATAGCGATGCCACCACACGGCACCACGGGACAGCACGGGGCGCGCATCGCGATCGGCAATACGGTACGTATACGTACGGGAACGCGCGTCAAAGCGTGCAGAAAAGCCCTTACGGGCCCTGTAGACCTCGTTTATGGCGATATCTTTAGGCAGCAGGGCATCCATAGCCCGCAGCCACCTACGGCGCGTAAGGGCGAGCTCAGCGTCCGTTACGGGCACGCTGATGTACTGAGCCACGGCATGCACGCCGGCATCGGTACGACCTGCGCACGTCAGATCGATCGGACGGCGAAGCAGCGTCTCGATGGCTCGACGCAGCTCACCCGCAACCGTCGTCTGTCCCGGCTGCTCGGCAAATCCGCTATACGACGAGCCATCATAGGCCACGCGAAATACGAGCGTGGCGTCAAGCTCGGAAATCGAATTGAAATCAGACGGCGCAGTCATGGGCGCTCCCAACAAACAAGTAACGGTATCGCGGCAAAAAAAGAGGGGTACGCGAACGTACCCCTCGAATATAGCCTATGCAGACGGAATGTCTACTCAGCGGTCTCCTCAGCAGGAGCCTCCTCGACAGCCTCGACCTTCTTGGGAGCAGCGGCCTTCTTGGGGGCCGGAGCAGCCTTCTTGGCCTTAGGCGTGCAAGGCTCGGTGACGAGCTCCATGATAACGATGGGAGCGTTGTCGCCCTTACGGTTACCGAGCTTCATGATGCGGGTGTAACCGCCGTTGCGGTCCTGCCACATGCCCTGGGCAGCCTTGTCGAAGATCTCGGCAACGAGCTGCTTATCGCCGAGCTTGGCGATAGCCAGACGACGAGAGTGCAGGTCGCCCTTCTTGGCCCAAGTGATGATCGGGTCGACGACCGAACGCAGCGCCTTAGCGCGGGTCTCGGTGGTCTTGATGCGGTCGTTCTCGAAGAGGGCCTTAGCAAGGCTCTTCTTCATGGCCTTGGTGTGGCTCGCATCGGTGCCGAGCTTCAGGCCCTTCTTAACGTTGTGACGCATGGTCTAGTTTCTCCTCAAATATGCGAAGCATTAAGCCTTCAGGCTCAGGCCCATGGACTCAAGCTTGTCCTTCACTTCCTCGATCGACTTAACACCGAAGTTACGGATGTTGAGCAGATCGTTCTCCGAGAACTCAACGAGCTGACGGACCGAGTGAATGCTGGCGCGCTTAAGGCAGTTGTAGGAACGGACGGAAAGGTCCAGATCCTCGATCTGCTTGTCCAGCTCGGCGTTGTCGTTGGTGACCTCGGGAGCGAAGATCGAAGCCTCCTCCTCGACCTCGGGGGTCTCGGCAAGGTTCATAAAGGCGGCCATATGCTGGTTGATGATATTGGCAGCCTGGACCACGGCGTCGCGCGGGGCGATGGAGCCGTTGGTCTCGATCTCGAGGACAAGGCGGTCGTAGTCGGTGTGCTGACCGACACGGCAAGCCTCAACGAGCTTGGCGCAACGGGAAACCGGCGAGTACAGCGAGTCGACGTGGATCACACCGATGGGATCGTTGTCGCGCTTGTTGGCCTCGCCAGAAACATAGCCGCGGCCATAGCCGATGCGCATGCTCATGGTGAGATGGCCACCCTCGGTGAGCGTAGCGATGTGCTGCTCGGGGTTGACCAGCTCAAACTCGGACGGAATAAAGAAGTCCGCACCGGTGACCTCGCAGGGGCCGTCAACCGAGATGGTGGCGGTCGCCTCGTCGGTCGTGCCGAGAGCCCTGAAGACAAGACCCTTGACATTCAGGACGATGTCGGTGACATCCTCGACCATGTTAGGGATGGTCATGAACTCGTGCTGCGCACCATCGATCTGAATAGCCTCGACGGCGGCACCCTCGAGCGAGGACAGAAGAACGCGACGAAGGGAGTTACCCAGCGTATCGCCGTAACCACGCTCGAGCGGCTCGACGGAGACACGAGCAGACGTCTCGTTGATCTCTTCGACCTGAACCTGAGGCCTAATGAATTCTGACATGTATTACCTCCAGCCTCAGCAGCCCGGATGGACTACTTAGAGTAGAGCTCGACGATGAGCTGCTCGTTGATATCACCGCTGATCTGCTCACGCGTCGGCAGAGCGAGCACGTTACCAGACAGCTTCTCGATATCGACCTCGAGCCAGCCAGGAACCTCAAAGCGCTCGGAGGAAATCAGGGCCTCCTTGATGGGGAGGAGGTCACGGAACTTCTCGCCGACAGCGACGACGTCGCCGGCCTTGACGCGGTAGGACGGGATGTCCACGCGCTTGCCGTTCACGGTGAAGTGACCATGACGGACGGACTGACGAGCCTCTTTGCGGGTGCGGGCGAAGCCAAGACGGAAGACAACGTTGTCGAGGCGAGACTCAAGGATGATCATGAGGTTCTCACCGGTGACGCCGTTCATCTTGCGGGCCTTGTTGAAGTAGCCGTGGAACTGCTTCTCCAGAACGCCATAGATGAACTTGACCTTCTGCTTCTCGCGCAGCTGCATGCCGTACTCAGATTCCTTGCGACGGCGCTTGGGCTGACGGATAGATTCCTTCTTGCTGCTGTAACCGAGCTCAGCGGGATCGATCCCGAGCTGACGGCAGCGCTTAAGAACAGGAGTCCTGTCGATTGCCATATTGATACGATCCTTTCAGTTACACGCGGCGACGCTTCTTGGGGCGGCAGCCGTTGTGCGGAATGGGGGTCTTGTCCTGGATGCTCGAGACCTCGAGGCCAGCAGCCTGGAGGGAGCGGATGGCGGTCTCACGACCGGAGCCGGGGCCCTTGACGAAGACGGAAACCTTCTTCATACCGTGCTCCATGGCCTGCTTGGCAGCAGCCTCGGCAGCCATCTGGGCAGCGAACGGCGTGGACTTACGGGAGCCCTTGAAGCCCACCTGGCCAGCCGACTTCCAGGAAATGACGTTGCCCTGGGGATCGGTGATCGAAACGATCGTGTTGTTGAACGTAGAACGAATGTGAGCCTGGCCCACGGAAATGTTCTTACGGTCCGCGCGCTTCAGACGGGCAGCGCGAACGTTCTTCTTAGCAGTAGCCATCTATCTAGCGCTCCTTATTTCTTCTTCTTAGCACCGATCTGACGCTTCGGGCCCTTGCGGGTACGAGCGTTAGTGTGGGTGCGCTGGCCGCGGACCGGGAGGCCCTTGCGGTGACGAAGGCCGCGGTTGCAGCCGATGTCCATAAGGCGCTTGACGTTCTGGTTGCGCTCACGGCGGAGGTCGCCCTCAACCATGATCTGGTTCTTATCGATATAATCGCGGATGGCATTAACCTCATCCTCGGTGAGGTCCTTAACGCGCGTATCCACGTTAACGTTGCACTCGACGCAAATCTTCGTCGCAGTGGTGCGGCCGATGCCGTAAATGTAGGTCAGACCGATCTCAACGCGCTTCTCACGCGGGAGGTCGACACCATTAATACGGGCCAACGTAGTCTCCTCTCTTAACCCTGACGCTGCTTATGACGGGGGTTCTCGCAAATGACGAGGACCTTGCCATGGCGCCTAATGATTTTGCACTTATCGCACATCTTCTTGACCGAAGGACGTACCTTCATCGTTCTTCCTTTCGGTAGCGCTCAAACTACTTCCCTACTATCTACTCGCCCAGCCGCAGGCGTTTAAAACTATGGCTGGTCTTCACACACAATCCGACCGTAGGTTGAGCTAAGCCTGCAGTCGGAAATGGAGTGCGTGTATGCGTGCCGCTATTTGTAGCGATAGGTGATGCGGCCGCGGGTCAGGTCGTACGGGGAAAGCTCCACGACAACCCTGTCACCGGGGAGAATACGGATGTAATTCATTCGGATCTTGCCAGAAATGTTGCACAGAACCGAATGACCGTTCTCGAGCTCGACCTTAAACATGGCGTTGGGCAACGGTTCCTTTACCGTACCCTCGAGCTCAATTGCGTCTTCCTTCTTCACAAGCAATCATCTTTCTCTAGAAAACGACAGCGATTGAGTATTCTACAACACGTATGCACGCATCGTAATAACTTCGTAATGGCTCCACAACTAAGTGGAACTTGTTACATTTCTCCGCCTTGGAGGGAGCACCAAGCACCTTGGGCATCCGTGGTGAGAATCACCGGACCATCATTGGTAATGGCGACGGTGTTCTCGTAGTGCGCGGCGGGCAGGTGATCGTTGGTCGTAACAATCCAACCGTCGGAGCCCGTGCTCACATGGTTGGAACCCATCGTAACCATCGGCTCGATGGCAATGACCATGCCGGCCTGGAGGCGAACGCCCCTCCCCTTCTTTCCATAGTTAGGAACGTTGGGGTCCTCGTGCATCACGCGGCCAATGCCATGGCCTACATAATCACGAAGCACACCGTAACCGTGAGACTCGGCGAGGGACTGAACGGCATAACCGACGTCCCCGATATGGTTACCGGGAACAGCCTGCTCGATGGCAGCCTTAAGGCAATCGCGCGTGACCTCGCACAAAGCCTTGGCTTCGGGCGTGGGGGTGCCGACGAAAAACGTCCAAGCGTTATCGCCGACCCAACCGTCGACAACGGCTCCCGTATCGATGGAGATGATATCGCCATCGCGCAGGATCATGTCGGGGTTGGGAATACCGTGGACCACGGCATCGTTGATCGATGCGCAAATGGTCCCCGGGAACCCGCCGTAACCCTTAAAGGCCGGGGTGCCGCCATGCATGCGGATAATCTGCTCCGCGAGCTGATCGAGCTCAAAGGTGGAAACGCCGGGGCGCACCATGGCTCCAACGTGGCGGAGCGCCATCTTAGATAGCGCTCCTGCCTTCTTCATCTGCTCGATTTGCGTTGCAGACTTAATCTTGATCATAGACCGAGAGCCTCTTTGACATCCCCGTACACGGTCTCGCGAGCCTGGTCACCGTTGACCGACTTGAGCAGACCCTGGCCACGATAGTAGTCGACGAGCGGGCTCGTGGACTTCTCGTAGACGTCGAGACGGTTCTTGATGGTCTCGGGCTTGTCGTCGTCGCGCTGATACATCTCGCCGCCACACTTGGGGCAGGTAGCATCGGCAGCGGTGCCGGTGTAACCGCATGCGCGGCAGGTGCGACGCGAAGACAGACGATCGATAATGACCTCGGGGGCCACATCGACCAGAAGGGCGCAGTCGATCTCGCGACCCATGGCGGAGAGCTCGGAATCGAGCGTCACAGCCTGGGCGGTGTTGCGCGGGAAGCCGTCGAGGATGAAGCCCTGCTGGGCGTCATCGGCGGCAAGGCGCTCCTTGACAAGGTCGATCACGAGCTGGTCGGGAACGAGCTCGCCAGCGTCCATGTACTTCTTAGCCTGAATACCAAGCTCGGTGCCACCCTTGACGGCAGCACGCAGCAGGTCGCCCGTGGAAATGTGGGCGACGCCAAACTCGGCGACGAGCTCCTGTGCGACGGTGCCCTTACCGGCACCCGGAGCTCCGAGCAATACGAGGTTCATGAGCAATCCTCCTCTAGCCTATTTAAAGAATCCATCGTAATCATACATCTTGATCTGGCCTTCGAGCTTATCGACCGTGTCGAGCACGACGCCGACCATGATGAGGATGGACGTGCCGCCAAATGCCTGGATCAGATGGTTACCCGTGAAGGAGAAGATGATCGAAGGCACGATGGCGATGAGCGCCAAAAAGACAGCGCTGGGAAGCGTGATCTTGTTGAGCGCGTTCTTGATGTAGGCCGCGGTAGCCCTACCCGGACGCACGCCCGGAATAAAGCCGCCCTGCTTCTTAAGGTTATCGGCCGTGTCATCGGGGTTGAACACCATGGAGGTGTAGAAGTACGCGAAGAACACGATGAGGACAACGTTAAGCACCCAGTTGAGCCAACCGGTCGAAAGCGCGGAGGCAACTGCCTGAATCCAGCCGATGCCGGGGAAGAACACGGCAATCTGAGCCGGGAAGTACAGCAGCGCCGAAGCGAAGATGATCGGCACGACACCCGCGGTGTTGACCTTGATGGGCAGGTAGGTGGTCTGGCCACCCATCATGCGACGGCCCACGACGCGCTTAGCGTAGGAGACCGGGATGCGGCGCTGGCCGCGCTCAAGGAAAACAATCAGCGGGATAACCAGCAGGATGATGGCGCAGATGATCACCATGGTGATGATGCCACCGGCATTGCCCTCGGTGCTGGAGAAGATAGCCTGCGGCAGACCGGCCATGATGTTCGCGAAGATGATCAGCGACATGCCATTGCCGATACCGCGCTGGGTGATGAGCTCACCAATCCACATGATCAGCATGGCGCCCGCGGTGAGCGTACCGACGATCATGAGGTCGAAGATGATCTCGGGAGCGCCGGCGCCATTGAAGCTGATGCCGAAGCTCTTAAAGAGGAAGAGGTAACCCACGGAGTTGAGGATTGCCAGAGCCAGGGTGAGGTAACGCGAATACTGCGTAATCTTGGTCTGACCGACCTCGCCCTCGCGGGCAAGCTCATGCAGGGAAGGCACGACGGCCTGGAGCATCTGGAGGATGATCGAGCTGGTGATGTAAGGCATGATGCCCAGCGAAAACACCGACACATAGCTCAACGCGCCGCCAGAGAAAAGATTCAGGAGGGCCATAGCACCTGCGGCGACCGAATTGTTATCGGTCGAGAAAAGGCCCAGCATCCCCTGGAAGGGAATGCCGGGCACAGGAACGTGCGCACCAATGCGGTACACGACGAGCATAGCTATGGTAAAAAGAATCTTTTCGCGCAATTCTTTGATGCGGAAAGCATTCTTAAGACCATTTAGCACGGCAGCTCGACCTTTCCGCCGGCGGCCTCGATCTTGGCCTGCGCAGAAGCGCTGACCTTGTCGACCTTGACCGTGAACTTCTTGGTGAGCTCACCATTGCCGAGCACCTTGACGGGCTCGAACTCGCTCTTGGTGATGCGAGCGGCCTTAAGAGCGGCACCGTCGATCACAGCGCCGTCCTCGAACTTACGCTCGAGACGCTCAACGTTAACGGCGGTGTACTCGATACGACGGGGGTTGCGGAAGCCCGGAAGCTTGGGCAGGCGCATAGCCAGCGGAGTCTGGCCACCCTCGAAGCCGGCACCCTTGGTGCCGCCAGAGCGGGAACCCTGGCCCTTCTGGCCGCGGCCAGAAGTGGTGCCGTGACCCGAAGAATTGCCACGGCCGACGCGCTTGCGGTTCTTGGTGGAACCGGGCGCGGGAGTAAGATCGTGAAGCTGCATTTGCTACTCCTCTACAATCTCGACAAGGTGCTTGACCTTGAAGATCATGCCGCGGACGGACTCGTTGTCAGCAATCTCGCGAACCTCGCGGATCCTGTGGAGACCGAGGGCACGGACAGTACGGACCTGGTCCTGCTTGCAACCGTTGGTGCTGCGGACCTGCTTGATCTTGATGGTGTCAGCCATGCTTAGTTCTCCTTACCGACGAACATCTCGGAGACCGTCAGGCCACGGCGAAAAAACGCACCTGCCAAGAAGGGGAGCCGCGACGTCCTCAGGGCTGGAGAGCTCCTTGAGGCCCTCGACGGCAGCCTTGATGATGTTGAGGCCGTTGTCGGTACCGAGGGACTTGGACAGGACGTTCTTGATGCCAGCAAGCTCAAAGAGGGGACGCACAGCGCCGCCGGCGATAACGCCGGTACCCTCGACAGCGGGCTTGATGATGATGCGGCCGGCACCAAAGTGGCCGAGAACCTCGTGCGGGATGGTGCCCTGCTCGGTCACCGGCACGTGGAACATGTTCTTCTTGGCATCGAGAGATGCCTTGGAGATGGCCATGGGCACCTCAGCGGACTTGCCCATGCCAACGCCGACGTTGCCCTTGCCGTCGCCAACGACGACGAGAGCGACGAGGCTCATGCGACGACCACCCTTGACGGTCTTCGACACGCGGTTGATGTAAACGACGCGCTCCTCGAACTCGGAGGCCTCGCGCTGCTGCTTCTGATTACGAGCCATGTGCTACATACCTCCTAGAACTCGAGACCGGCGGCACGAGCACCGTCGGCGAGGGCCTTGACGCGGCCATGGTAGATACGGCCACCGCGATCGAAGGCGACCTTGGTGATGCCGGCCTCGATGGCGCGCTTGCCAACGAGCTGACCGACCTTCTCCGCAGCCTCCTTGTTCGAGGTGTGGGTGCCCTTGAACTCGTCCTCGAGGGTCGAGGCAGAGACGAGCGTCAGGCTGGAGCCCTTGCTGTCGTCGATGATCTGGGCATAGATGTTGGCGTTAGTACGGGTCACGCGAAGACGCGGACGCTCGGAGGTACCCGAGACCTTGCCGCGAACACGACGCTGACGACGCTTGAGGCCTTCCAGCTTCGCCTTATGCTTGTTCATACGTAAACTCCTAAAAAGGTTGATCTTGCCAGCACCTGACGGGGTGCTGGTCTTATGCGAGTGAGTCGGTTACGACTACTTGGCGGCCTTACCCAGCTTGCGGCGGATGTGCTCGCCAACGTAGTGGATACCCTTGCCCTTGTAAGGCTCGGGAGGACGATGGCCGCGGATCTCAGCGGCGATCTGACCGACCTGCTGCTTGTTGATACCCTTGACGTTCACGTGGGTGTTGTCGGGAACCTCGAAGGTGATGCCCTCGGGAGCCTCGACGATCACGGGGTGCGAGAAGCCCAGGGAGAACTCGAGGTTCTTGCCCTTCTGCTGCACGCGGTAACCGACGCCGGCGAGCTCGAGCTTCTTCTCGAAGCCCTCGGAAACGCCAACAACCATGTTGTGGATGAGGGCGCGGGTGAGGCCGTGGCGGGCACGGGTCTCACGCTCGTCGTCGGGACGGGAAACGGTGAGGACGTTGTCCTCGACGTTGATAGCGAGCTTCTCAAAGACATCGAGCTCGAGCTGGCCCTTGGGGCCCTTGACGACAACGTTGTTGCCGTTGACTGCCACTTCGACTCCGGCGGGAATCTGGACAGGCTTATTACCGATACGAGACACGGTGATCTCCTTTCCTTCTACCTACCGAGCGAATTACCAGACGTAAGCGATGATCTCGCCGCCGACGTTGTGCTTGCGAGCATCGCGGTCGGTCATGACGCCATGGCTGGTGGAAATAATGGCGGTACCAAGGCCACCGCGGACGCGGGGCATGTCGGCAACGCCGGTGTACTTACGCAGGCCCGGCTTGGAAATGCGGCGGATGCCGTTGATGACCTTAGCCTTCTTGGGACCATACTTAAGCGTGATGTGCAGAGTCTTCTGGGGAACGGTGTCCTCGACATCGTAGCCCTCGATGTAGCCCTCCTCGTGCAGAACACGAGCGATCTCGACGAGCTTCTTGCTGCTCGGCATGGAGACCGTGGCCTTGTTCACAGAGTTAGCGTTACGGATGCGCGTAAGCATATCTGCGATCGGGTCTGTAAGGTTCATACAGATTCTCCTTCGTTCTTGATGAACACGTGCTCTTGGTTCTTCGCCGCCCTTAACGGCAAAGCCTTTTTAGCGCGTTTTCCCTGTTCCAAACTGATGCTTGAAACGCTGGTAGTGACTTACCAGCTGGCCTTCTTAACGCCGGGAAGCTCGCCCTTGAGTGCAAGCTCGCGGAAGCAGACACGGCACAGGCCGAACTTGCGGTACACAGAGTGCGGACGGCCGCAGCGCTGGCAGCGCGTGTACTCACGAGTAGAGAACTTCTGCTTGCGATTGCACTTGACGATCATCGATGTCTTAGCCACTTATATCCTCCTCACATAGAGTATTGTTCGCCCCAAGCGCCGCCCCCTTGTGGGAACGGCGCTTATAGGGCAGGTGAACCTATTTCTTGAACGGGAAACCGAAGGCGTCCAGAAGGGCCTTGGCCTCCTCATCGGTATTGGCGGTGGTCACGAAAGTGATGTCCATACCGCGCTGGTGATCGACGGAGTCGAAGTCGATCTCGGGGAAGATGAGCTGCTCGGTGACGCCCATGGAGAAGTTACCACGGCCGTCGAAGCTCTTGGCGGAGATGCCGCGGAAGTCGCGGATACGGGGGATCGCGACGGAGGTCAGACGATCGAAGAACTCCCACATACGGTCGCCACGCAGGGTAACCTTGCAGCCGATCGGCATACCAGCGCGCAGGCGGAAGGTAGCGATGGACTTGCGGGCACGGGTGATCATCGGCTGCTGGCCGGTGATGGCGCGCAGGTCGCGCACGGCACCGTCGATGGCCTTGGAATCGGTAGCGGCCTCGCCGACACCCATGTTCACGACGATCTTCTCAAACTTGGGGATCATCATGACGTTCTCGTACTGGAACTTGTCCTGAAGCTGCTGCTTGACCTCGTTGTTGTACTTGGTCTTCAGACGCGGCACATACTTCTCTTCTGCCATTGTTCACTCCTTCTTGGGGTTTTAAGCACGGGGCGTGGCCACGATGGGTTGTCCTCGTGCCTCCTGACTGCATCCGCGCCGCTCATGGCATTTCGCGGTTTGGACTCGACGCAGCAGGAGCCGACAAAACAATCGGTACTATACGCGCATTGGGTGCGTATTTCCAGAAAAACCTCGTCTGCCTGCACAACTCCACAACTCCCCCGCACAAATGGATCCCAAAAAGCAGTTGCGGTGAAATAGGGACTGTTTGACGGCTTAACAGGCTTAAACAGTCCGTATTTCACCGCAACTTATTGGTGGGGATGCGATTAGCGCTTGCGGGGGACGAGTTTGGTGCGGCGCAGGTGGATCATCTCGGCGGCGATGGAGATGGCGATCTCCTCGGGGTCCTCGGCCTCGATGGCAACGCCGATCGGAAGGTGCAGCTCGTCGATCTGGTCCTGTGTAAAGCCTTCCTGCTCCAGGCGGGCACGCACAAAGGCCGTCTTGCGACGCGAACCCAGACAGCCCAGGTAGGCAGGCTTGGCACGCATGGCCTGAATCACCACGTCGATATCGGACTTGTGGCCTGCTGTGGCCACGACCACCAAGTCGCGCGGGCCGATGGGGCACTGCTTGCTCAGGTTCTTGTAATCGACCAGGCGACGATCGTAGACACCGGGCACCCATTCGGGCGTCAACGTGCCGGGGCGGTCATCGCAGGCCACGACGGCAAAGCCCGCCGCCGTGAGCACGCGCGCCGTCGCGGCGCCCACGTGGCCGCAGCCAAAGATATAGGTCAGGCCCTCGGGGCAGAGCGTCTCGATGTGCGCCGCGGGAATCTCAGAGGCCGCGTTGGTGTAGGTGACCTTACTCCCCTCCTCCACCAGCGAAAGCCCGGGGCAGCCTGCAATGGTGCGGCGCGATTCCTCGCCATGGTACTCGGCTACATCGCCCTCGAACGCGCTCGCGATAAACGGCTCAAAGTCGATGACGAAGTCGCCGATGCGCCGATAGGCCAAGACGTCGGCAATTTCCTGGAACAACGGTGCCTGGGTCGCATCCAGATGCAGATAGCACAGGCAAATGGCTCCGCCGCAGATCATGCCGGTATCGGAGTTCTCGCCGCCCATGGTGTAGCGGACCAGACGCGATTGCCCCGCGGCCAGCAGCTCTCGCGCCTCGTCCAGCGCAAAGAGCTCAATCTTGCCGCCGCCGATAGTGCCCGCCTGGCTGCCATCGGCAAAGACGGCCATCCATGCGCCCACACCGCGCGGTGACGACCCCGCCGTGCCGGCCACGACCACGAGCTCGCACGTCTCGCCAGCACGCAGGGCGGCAAGCGCCGCATTCACAACATCGAGCTTTTCCATTGCCGCCTTCTATCCTCTAAAGATATCGGTGAGCATAGCGAGTGCCTCGAGCACGCCGCCGCCGACCGACGTCGCCTTGTCCGAAATGTAGTTGATATAGCTGGCATCGCCGCGCGGATCGACATCGGCGCATTTAAAGCCCTCGGTCACCTGCACGCCGTTCGCCAAAAGCCCGCGCAGACAGCCATCGATCTGCGTGCACATGGGCGTATCGTCCGCGTAGCCAATCACGTCTCCGGCGCTCACGATGTCGCCGATTGCGCGGTCGGACCGAAACACGCCGGCGGCGGGGCTGTGGATAACGCGCTCCTTGCCATAGCCGGCGATCACGCCCGGCACGCCCGTGTTGGGCTGGGGCGAGCCCTGGGTAATGACGCGGCCCAAAAAATGCCCGCGCATGGTCTCGACCACGGCGTCGCAGTCAACCGGCGCGGTGAAGCCCGGTCCCACGGCGATGACGGCAGGCGCCATGTCGCGCGTGGTACCCAGGTTGCGCTTGGCCAAAATCGCGTCGACCACGGCAGCGGGTTTCAGTTCGTCGAGCATCTTGGCCTGGGGGTCTACCACGACGGCGACGTCTCCGGCCTCGGTAATTGCAAGCGCCTCTGCCGGCGTCTGCGCCAAGCGAGCGCGAATGCCCTCGACCTGGACCTCGCCCAGGCGAATGGCCTCGCAAAAACTGATTGTGCGGCGGATGCACGTGGGAACCGCGATATCGGCCATAACGACCGACACGCCGGCGCGCACCAAACGGGCGGCGACGCCCGTGGCGATATCGCCGGCGCCGCGAACATAAACGAGCATTCCCGGGGCACCTCCCTGTGCTACGGTTTGAGCAGAGCAAAAGCGGTTCGACCGCTACTCTGATGATTATTTATTATCACAGTATTATACGGCGGTGAACAGATGGAAACGGTTAGCGGCAATCTTGCCTCGGCGCTCAGGATCAAGCCGGGCATTACCGCGATTATCGGCAGCGGTGGCAAGTCGACCTTGCTAAAGACGCTGGGTCTTGAGCTCATGCGCGCTGGCGACCGCGTGCTCCTCTGCACCACCACGCATATGCTTCCCGTTGCCGGCGTGCCATGGGACGGGTCGAATCGTCGCCTGGACGCCGCGCCTTGGAAGCCGGGCGCCTCGCATGTCCCCGGTTGCACCTGCGAGGCCTGCGCGGGGCTTGTGCGGGGAAGCATCTGCCAAGCTGGTGTCTTGGACCCGGAGACGGGCAAGTTCTCCTCCCCCGCCGAGCCGCTCGACCAGCTGGCGCAGCGCTTTGACTACGTCCTGGCCGAGGCAGACGGTAGCAAGCGACTCCCGCTCAAGGCGCATGCCGCTTGGGAGCCGGTAATTCCCTCCGGCACAGCAAACGTTGTCTGGGTCGTCGGCGCCTCGGGGCTGGGCAAGCCCGTCGCCGAGGTTGTCCACCGCCCCGAGCTCTTCTGCGAGCGCTGCGGCTGCGAGCCCACCGACGCTGCCACCCCAGAGCGCGTCGCCATGGTGCTCAATGCCGAGCTGCGAATGCTGAACCTCAACAATGCCCGCATCATGCTCAACCAAGTCGACACGCTTGCCGACCCAACGATGGCAGATCGCTTCGAGGCAGCCCTCGACCGTTCCATCATCACCACCAGCCTCAAAGGGTAGCTAATTTGGGACGGGGCTCTTTTAGCTACCCCATGTTGAGAGAAAAATCATCAGGCAGGCAAGGGTAGCTAAAAGAGCCCCGTCCCAAATTAGCTACCCTGGCGGCCTTCCTGCTAGCGGGGCACGTAGCGACCGGGTTGGGCTCCGGTGGGCTCGCCATCGCGCGCCACCAGCACGCCGTTCACAAACACGGCCTTGGCGCGGCCATGTGCCTCAAAACCCTCGAGCGGCGTGTAGTCCACAGCCTGATGCTGCGTCGCCGCGCTAATGGTCCAGCGCGCCTTGGGATCCCACACGCACACGTCGGCATCGGAGCCCTCGGCAAGACAGCCCTTGCGCGGATACATGCCAAAGACGCGCGCCGGGTTCTCGCTCATCAAGCGGCACAGATCCTCGGGTCCCAGCTGGCCCTCAAAGCTCGTGGCAATCGCGACGGGACGATGCTCCACGCCGGGCCCGCCGTTGGGAATCGCGCGGAAATCATCGCGTCCGCGGTCCTTTTGCCCGTGCAGGTTAAAGCTGCAATGATCGGTCGCAATAGTATCGATCTCGCCGGCCACAAGCGCCTCGCGCAGCGCGGCACGGTCGCCGGCATGGCGCAGTGGCGGGCTCATCACATACTTGGCACCCGCAAAGCCGTCCTCGCCCTGCTCCAGATAGCAGGTGTCGTCGAGCATCAGATACTGAGGGCAGGTCTCGACATAGATATTCTTCTGCCCGCGCGCCTTGGCCGCACGAATGGCCTCGAGCCCCAACTTGGTCGAAAGGTGCACCACGTTGACTGGGGCGTCGCCGGCCAGGTGCGCCAGATACAGCAGGCGGCTCACGGCTTCGGCCTCACACACGTCCGGGCGGCTGAGCGCATGCCCCTCGGGTCCATGAATCCCCTGCTCGTACACGCGCTTCTGCAGCTCATTCACCAGCGTACCGTTCTCGCAATGCACGCACAGTATGCCGCCAATACGCTTGAGCTCCTCGAGCACCTCGAGCGTCTCGGCATCGTCCAGGCGCAAATGATCGTAGGCAAAGTAGGTCTTAAACGACGATACGCCCGCCTCGCGCATAGCCGAAAGATCGGCGCGGTTGCGTTCATTCCACTCGGCGAGTGCCATATGAAAGGCGTAGTTGGCCGTGCAGGTTCCGTCGGCACGGCGATGCCACTCGGCCAAGGCATCGGGCATGGTCACGCCGCGATCAGCCGTCGCGTAGTCCACGATGGTCGTCGTACCGCCGCAGGCAGCCGCACGCGTGCCGGTTTCAAAGCTATCGGCTGTCCAATCCATGCCAGTCCAGCACTGCATGTGCGTGTGGCCGTCGATAAAGCCGGGGAACACCCAACAGCCCACGGCATCCTCAACGGTATCGCCCTCGGCCGGCTCAATCGCCGCGGCGATCCGCACGATCTTATCGCCCTCCATGGTAAGATCGGCGCGGCGAAGCCCCTGGGGCGTCACGAGCGCGCCGTTTTTGATGATGATCATGTTGCTCCTTATTGATTAATACTGTTGGCCACGCGATCAAAATACGAGCAGGCCGCGATATGCTCCGTTATGCGTTGCTGTCCCTTGACGGTATCGACGTCCCACAGCTCGTAGGCACGCGCCTCGACCAGCACCACGTCGGTACGGCCTTTGAGAATCGAGTCCCCGCCGTCCTTGCCCTCAAGACACATAAGTGCATCGAACAGTTCCGCCGGAAAGAGCACCGGGCTCGAAGGCTCACCGTTACACGCAAGACGCACCGGATGTTTGCGGTCACGCTCGTCAAATGCACGAACCATGGCATCAAAAGAATCCGAACTCACGAGCGGCTGGTCGCCCGGCAAAAAGAGGCAACCTTTCCAGTTGCGTTCGACTCCCCATGAAAGGCCCGCACGGACGCTTTCGCTGCGCAGCCCGCCATCGTGCAGCACGCACGGGCAATGCTTGTCCTCGCAAATCTGGGCGACCTCGGGCCAACGCGTCGAAACCACGACGTCAAAGCCCCGGGGAACCGAATCGATGGTCCGGGCAATCAGCGGCTCGCCATAGATATCGGCAAGCATCTTGTTAGAGCCAAACCGCTTGCCCTCGCCCGAAGCCATAATGACGCATCCAAGTTTCATGGTGATACCTCCCCTGAAACCATCGTACCCATAACTCGCGCCGCGGGCATCCACATCGAAAGCGCCTATCCCGCACGCCCGCGATGCAAAAAAGGGCACCCCGCCGGTTGGCAGAGCGCCCCCTTTACATGGCTTACCTCAGCCCAGCTTTAGGCCTGGAGCCAACGGGCGGTGTTGCGCTCGTCGAGGGCCTTGAGAGTAGCGGCGGGATCGGCAACCTTCTGCAGGAACATCATGGCAGCGATGGCGTACGGCTTGTAGCTGGCCTCCTTGTACATGCCCACACGGTGCATGTCGAAGACGTCGGCGTTAACCTCGCCGTGCTCGCAGGAGACACCGGAGATGTCGGCGGGCAGCGGGTGCATAAAGATGGTGTCCTGGCCGTTGGCGGTATTCTCCATGAGCTCAGTCGTGGAGCACCAATCCTGATGGGTGGCGTTCTGGGCGAGCAGCTCCTTCTCGAGCGCAGCGATGCCGGCGTCGTCGCCCTCGGCGTACAGATTGGTACGCTTCTCCATGGCGGCAAACGGAGCCCAGCTCTTGGGGATCACGATGTCGGCGCCCTCGAAGGCCTCGGCCATGGTGTTGACCTGCTTAAAGGTGGTGCCGGACTCGGCGGCGTAGCCCTTAGCGCGCTCGACGACCTCGGGCATGAGGTCGTAGCCCTCGGGGTGAGCCAGGGTGACGTCCATGCCAAAGCGGGGCAGCAGGCTGATCAGCGACTGCGGGCAGGACAGCGGCTTGCCGTAAGAGGGCGAATAGGCCCAGGTAACGGCGACCTTCTTGCCCTTGAGGTTCTCAAGACCGCCAAACTCGTTGATGAGGTAAAGCATGTCGGCAGAGGACTGCGTGGGGTGATCGGAGTCGGACTGCAGGGAGATGAGCGTGGGACGGTGATCCAGAACGCCGTCCTCGTAGGCCTGCTGCACGGACTCGGAGACCTCGGCCATGTAGGCGTCGCCCTTGCCGATGTACATGTCGTCGCGGATGCCGATGACGTCGGCCATGAAGGAGATCATGGTAGCGGTCTCGCGGACGGTCTCGCCGTGAGCGATCTGGGACTTCTTCTCGTCCAGGTCCTGCAGCTCAAGGCCGAGCAGGTTGGCGGCCTTAGAGAAGGAGAAGCGCGTACGGGTGGAGTTGTCGCGGAACAGGGAGACGGCCAGGCCCGAGTCGAAGATCTTGGGAGAGACGTTGTTCTCACGCAGCTCGCGCAGGGCGTCGGCGACGATGTAGAGAGCCTTGAGCTCATCGGTGGTCTTGTCCCAGGTGTGCAGGAAGTCGCTGCCGTACATGCCCTTAAAATCGAGGCCGTTCAGCTGCTCGACGAGCTCGGTAAACTTAGCGTCCATGGAAATGTCCTTTCTAAAGATGAAACGATCGCAATGAGTAGATGTGCTCCGGCATGCGCGTGTGGCTAGAACATGCAAAGCACCATGACGAGGACCCGCCACCGTTGAGGAAGCATGGGAGATAACGACCGCGGGCCCCAAGTCAACAGGGGGTGCCGGGGACACGAGCGGCCCCCGGCTCAACAAAATCGAGGAATGGGACTAGTCGATCTTGTTGTTGGTCAGACCGGCGCGGAACACGGTGGCGTCGCCATCGGCCTGGCTCGGATCGTAGAGGTTCAGAGCAGCCACATACATGGCGGCAGCGGTGACCAGGTCGTCCTTGTAGGTGACCTCGTTGGGAGCGTGAGCCTGAGACTCGGCACCCGGGCCAAAGCCGACGCAGGGGATGCCATAGCGGCCCTGGATGGAAACGCAGTTCGTGGAGAAGGTCCACTTGTCGCACAGCGGACGACCGGTGCGCTTGTCCATGCTGGGCTCGCAGCCGATGCGCTCGTCACCAAACATGGCCTTGTGGGCGTCGACGAGGGCCTTGACGTGCGGAGCGGTCTCCTTGTTGATCCACGTGGGGAAGTAAGCCTCGGTCTCGTAGACCTCGCCGGTCCAGGACGGACGGTCGTACATGTACATGGAGACCTTCACGTCGTCGCCGTACTTCTTGGCGGCCGGCAGGTTGCGGATCTCGTCCAGGCAGGACTCCCAGGTCTCACCGGCGGTCATGCGACGGTCGATGGAGATAGCGCAGGAATCGGCCACGGCGCAGCGGCTGGGGCTGGTGTAGAAGATCTGGCTGACGGTGCAGGTGCCGCGGCCCAGGAAGCGGGCGTCCTCGAAGTGCTCGGGGTTGTACTTGGGGTCGAGCATCTTGACGAGACCCTTGATGTCGGTCGACTCGTCGCAGCCGTTGTTGTTGAGGGCGCGAACGTCGGCGATGATGTCGGCCATCTTGTAGATGGCGTTGTCGCCGCGGTCGGGAGCGGAGCCGTGGCAGGAGGTACCGTGAACGTCGACGCGGATCTCCATGCGGCCGCGGTGACCGCGATAGATGCCGCCGTCGGTGGGCTCGGTGGAAATGACGAACTCGGGCTTAATGCCATCCTTGTTGTAGATGTACTGCCAGCACATGCCGTCGCAGTCCTCTTCCTGGACGGTGCCGACGACCATGATCTTGTAGCCCTCGGGGATGAGGCCCATGTCCTTCATCATCTTGGCAGCGTAGGTAGCAGAAGCCATGCCGCCCTCCTGGTCGGAGCCACCGCGGCCGTAGATGATCTCGTCGGTCTCGTAGCCCTCATAGGGATCGGCATCCCAGTTCTCGATGTTGCCGATGCCGACGGTGTCGATGTGGGAGTCGATGGCGATGATCTTGTCGCCCTCGCCCATAAAGCCCATGACGTTGCCCAGACCGTCGACCTTGACCTCGTCATAGCCAAGGCTCTCCATCTCGGCCTTGATGCAGGCAACAACCTCACCCTCCTCGCAGGACTCAGAGGGATGGGAGATCATAGCGCGCAGAAAGCGAGTCATGTCGGCGCGGTGAGACTCAGCAGCAGCCTTGATAGCGTCGAAATCGAGTTCTTTAGCCATTGTTCATAACCTTTCATACGAAGGAATCTACCTGTGAGGTGGCGGAGCGATACCTATTTACTCCGCCCTAACGATTAGTAAGTGGGATATTCGCCTTCCCAAACAATACGGCGATACTGGTCGGGATCCGTGTCACCTTCCGTGGAGAAGCAGAGCACGGAGCTCGTCTTATCCAGGCCGATGAGCTCCTTGAGCTCGGCGTACTCGGGATCGAGCATGAGAGTCTCGACCAGACCGGTGGTCACAGCGCCGGACTCGCCGGAGATGACGCGCGGGTCGCCCTTCTCGGGAGCGCCCAGGGTGCGCATGCCGCGAGCGGTGACCCAGTCGGGGCAGGACACGAAGGCAGTGGTGTGGTTGCGCAGGATATCCCAGCCCAGGATGTTAGGCTCGCCGCAGCACAGGCCGGCCATGATGGAAGGCATGTCGCCGTCCACGATACGCGGATCGCCATCGCCGGCGGCAGCGCCCTTGTACAGGCAGGCAGCCGGAGCGCACTCGACCACAACAAAGGTCGGCGGGTTATCGGGATACAGGTTGGTGAAGTAGCCCACCACGGCGCCGGCGAGCGAACCCACGCCAGCCTGGACAAACACGTGCGTCGGGCGGTTGATGGCCATCTCGCGCAGCTGCTCGGCAGCCTCGGAGGCCATGGTGCCGTAACCCTCCATGATCCAGGACGGGATCTTCTCGTAGCCCTCCCAGGCGGTGTCCTGAACGATGACGCCGCGCTCGCAGGCATCGGCCTCGGCGGCGGCCATGCGCACGCACTCGTCGTAGTTGACCTCTTCGATGGTCACCGTTGCGCCCTCGGCGGCGATGTTATCGAAGCGGGGCTTAGTGGAACCCTTGGGCATGTGAACGACGGCCTTCTGGCCCAGCTTGTTGGCAGCCCATGCCACGCCGCGGCCATGGTTGCCGTCGGTGGCGGTAAAGAAGGTGGCCTGGCCAAAGTCCTCGGCCAGCTGATCGGAGGTCAGGTAATCGAAGGTGCAGTCGGCAACGTCCTTGCCGGTCTCATCGGCAATATAGTTGGCCATGGCAAACGAGCCGCCCAGGACCTTAAAGGCGTTGAGGCCAAAGCGATAGCTCTCGTCCTTAACGCACAGGTTGGACAGGCCCAGGCGCGCAGCCTGACCGTCCAGACGGGCAAGCGGAGTGACGGTATATTGAGGGAACGACTGGTGGAAGGCACGGGCCTTCTTCACGTGGTCGAGGCTCATGATTCCCAAGTGCTTGTCATCGCTCTTGGGCATCGTGTTGCCCGCCCACTGGATCTTATCGGCCATACGGTGAACTCCTTAAGTCCTCTCTTGCCGGCCCCCGCATACGCGTTTCAGCCCGATCCCATTCACACGACTGAACTTTTATGTGGATGCCAAACAAAAAGTTTGTTAGTAATGTTCTATCACACTTTTTGATTGGTATATCTAACGAATTGTTTGTTGCCGTAATCGGTACTTTTTCGCCGCCGAACGGTCATGAATTGCCTTGTTGATGGATTTGTTTGCGGTCATGTGTGGTTTATGGCACAGTGAGCCCAAACTAATTTTTAGGAAGGTACCCATGACCCCCGCACAGATTGAGTTTTACAAGCGCCTCGCACACGGTCTGGCGCTCCAATTTGGCCCCAACTGCGAAGTCGTCGTCCACGATCTGGAGACCGAGGACGTGGACCACTCCATCGTAGTGATCGAAAACGGCCACGTCAGCGGGCGCAAACTGGGTGACGGCCCCAGCCATATCGTGTTTGAGTCCATGCACGAAGGCGCCACCGACGTACACGACCGCGAGCCGTACCTCACTAAAACCACCGACGGTAAGCTGCTCAAATCGTCGACGATCTTTATCCGCAACGATGAGGGCAAACCCGTCGGCATTTTGGGCATCAACTTTGACATTACGCTTATGAAGGCTTTTGAGCGTTCGCTCGATGCCTTTACTGGCACCGGCGGCACGGGCTATACCGAGCCCGAGCCCATTACCAAGAACATCGGCGACCTGCTCGAGGACCTGCTGCACGAGTGCGAGCAGTTTGTGGGCAAGCCCGCGGCACTCATGACCAAAGACGAGCGCATTCGTGCCATTGGCTACCTCGACCGTCGCGGCGCCTTCCTCATTTCCAAGTCGAGCGAGCGCGCCTGCGAGTTCTTTGGCATCTCCAAGTACAGCTTCTATAGCTACCTCAATGAGGCCAAGGCGGCGGCCGGCGACAAGTAGGCACTCGCCTGGATTGCCCCTCCCCTTTTGGGCGCGAGTTCTGGAAAGCACGAATCCGAGACCGGGCCGCTTGGGAAGTTCCATATAATCGATGTCATTAGTATTTCGAAAGGATGGGACAGAATGGCGTTAAGCAAGGCATCATGCACCGGTCGCGGATTGATTCCGGCAATTGGTGGACATGTGCACCGCATGTTCGATGAGAGTGAAGACGACCTGTTTTCGCTGAGCCTTGACGACGTGATGGATGATCGCCCGTGGACCGCCGACGAACTCATGGGCGGCGGGGCTCGCCCGTCAAGTCCCAATCCCGCACTTGCGCCTAAGCCCGCATCTGCGCCGACTCCTGCGCAGTCGCCCGCACCCACTTCGGCGCCCACGCCCGCTCCCCGCCCCGCAAGCGACCCGTCCGAGACGGCGGCATTTCTCGCTGCAGCGACGCAGGGCAAATCGGCCGACAGCACCGTTATGTATAACGCCCAGCAGTTGCCCGTTCCTGCGGCGCGCAAGCCTCCGGTCACAAGGCTCGATGAGCCCGTTGCCCATCAGGTTACCCACGATTCCTGGGCTGCAGCCGATCTGGATGAGACCTCTACCGGCATGCCGGCGCTCGATGTTCCAGTTAACCCGCTTTTTGCCGCCAACACGAGCGCCGCGGACTATGAGGGCGGTGCGGCATATTCCGATTATTCCGATGGCTATGCTGGCAACGGTCGCATCGAGACCGAGGATTATGGCACCGCATCGAGCGATTATCTCAACGATCCGTACGCTGCCACGCCCGCACCGGAATATGACCCGGAGGCCGCGTCCGCGCCGGCGTATACCAAAAGCATGGGCGAAGAGCGCTTCGCCGATTATTACGCCGAGGAAAAGGCGCTGCGTTTCTCGGAATTTCCGCAGGCAGTCAAGGTTGCCTTTATCGCCATTATCATTGCCCTGCTCGGTGTCATTGCGTTTGAGGGATTCCAGCTGTTCCGCGGCCCCACCCAAGCGGAGTCGGAGACCCAGCAAAAAGAGGACGATAACCAGTACCTGGACATCAACACCCTCAAGGGCGACCCCAACGACGGAGACGACGAGTAGCGAGAGCTGAAGGCGGCCGCAGGATCCCGCATCCAGCACCGGCTTCTAAGTGCTGTTTTGTCATCCAGCTACACTTTTCCGGATAATTTGCCTATTGAATTTGACACTTTTCCGAAGTTTTAAGGTGCCTATTTCAACACTTTTCCGGATGAAAGCCGAATAATCACTTGGGAACCAACGCCGTTCACGCGTCATTTCGCAGGCGGCGCTTGATTTCTGTCCGTACACGTTGATAGACTTCCTCTTGCCCGCAAGGAGCGGGCGCGTTTTATCCAGAGTCGGGGTAGAGAGTTGGCTCCACGATCCCGACGCCAACCGGCCAAGAGGCACGGTGGCCCTGCCAACATCGATGAAAGGAGTCCGTATGGACAATTTCTCCGTGCGCAGTGAGCGCAACTTCCACAACCTGGTCGTCAAACCGAATCACATGCATCTTCTGGATAAGCCAAATGGCTACGCCTCGGCCATGGTCAAGAGCAGCCTCTCCCACCAGATGCGTTTTACGGTGCAGGTGCTCGAGGAAGAGCTCTGCGCCGCCGGTGACCCGCATGTGTTGCAGATCAAACTGCCCGGAGACGATTCGCGTGAGCCGTCTAGCTGGGAGCGGTTTGCCGATGGCGCGTGCGTTGCGGGCGGGTCGGGCATCTTTGCCCGCGAGTGCTTCTGCGAGGGCGCCGAGGTATTCCTGGATCTGTGCCGCGACACCGTACGCACAGCTGAGCTGCGGCAGTGGAGCCAAAGGGAGCACGAGCTGCTGAGCGCCGCACGCGGGATCGCGGGGGGGTGTAGGAACAGGAGCCTCATGACGGTGACCTCAGCTGGAATGACGTATCGCTCGATAAATGATCTCAACAACGTAGCCGATGCGCTGCATTTCACCTCAAAGGCATTTAGCGATCGAGCGGCGTCTAGCATTTCTTTGATATCCCGAATTGATTGTTCCGAGAAAGTCTCTTCATGCCTTCATGATCGCCCTTACGAGAAACTTGGACGAGACGGGCGTCCATATGCCGTCTCTAAACTAACGAGCCGTTCGCGGAAAGAACATCTGGCTAACGTGGGCCAAAGATATACTGGTATCGTTGCAGCAATTATGGAAGATCGGTGCCGCCAATGACCTCCTTGAAATTCCCCAGGCGCTTTGCACTTAGCCTGCTCGTCCCGTTGTCCGCCGCCGTAGCGCTGGCTTTGCCCTCAACCGCCCTCGCCGCGTCAGACCCGAACCCGCCCAGCATATCCAACGTGACGATATCCGCAACGGCCGTCACGGCAGGCTCCACGCTGCGTGTCGGCTACGATGTGGACGACCCCGATGGGGTGCGGTCAGTCACGCCAATAGTCGAGGTCGTCGTCGATAGCGATGACGGGGGCCAAGGCAACAGCTCCCGTCTCGCCTTCCAGTCGACCGGCGACACGACCGCGGGCTTCGATATCCCCACCTCCCCGAGCGACCAGCCCTGCAGGTATCGCATCATCGGCCTCGGCGTGACCGATAGCCTTGGATGGGTTACCGATGTCTACGACGCGGCGTATGCCGAGGAGAAGGGGCTCGACTGTCCGACCTTCGCCACCAGCCCCCTCGTCTATGAGGTGACCGAGGGGCCCGCGGACCAGAACCCGCCGACCGTGTCCTCCGTGTCGCTCTCGAGCAGGGAGGTCGCGACCGGCGCCGACTTCCACATCTCTTGGTCCGTCGCGGACCCGGACGGCGTTCGCTCCGTTTCCCCCATACTGCAGCGGGGCTGGGAGGATAAGGACGACGGCTGCTCCGTTTCGTCGGCCTATTATCACGGAGGCTCGTCTATCGACGGGTTCGACCTCACATTCGACAGCAATAGGATCGGAAGGCACAGGCTGATCGGCCTTTCGGTCACCGATGGCCTAGGGTTCGAGACCGATATGTACGAGAGTTCCTACGCCAGGGCCAACGGCATCTCGGGCGCGACTTTCTCGGTCGCCGACCCGAGCGAGCTGTGCTTCGAGGTGACCGGCAGCGCGATCGACCGGAACCCGCCCGCGGTCTCGAACGTTTCCATCTCCGCGAAGAGGGTCCCCGTCGGCGGGGTCCTCCGCATCTATTGCAATGTAGGCGACGCGGACGGCGTGAAGTCTGTCTCCCCGATCCTCGGCGATCCCGGCTATGTCGAGGACCCGAACTCTGCAAAGGCCCGTAAAACGTTGAGCTGCAGCTACGATGCGACAAGGGGCTATATCGAAATCGAGTTCCCCACGTCGCTCTCGATGGGCTCGTTTGAGATCCATGCCCTCGCGGTCCTCGACAAGGCGGGTCATGAGTCCTTCGTCTACAGCTCCGCCTACGCCGAGCGTAACGGCAAGGCAGACGTTCAGACCTTTGATGTCGACGACGCGGGGGACGTCACCTTCGACGTGACCGCCCCGCTGTATGCCGCCACCAAGGGCGACGGGCAGGCGTATGCGGAGGGCGGCGGGGTCGGTCTTACCTTCCGCTTCAGCGGTCCTCTCGATGAGTTCACGCGTCTCCTCGTGGACGGAACTGAGGTCTCGGCTGAGAACTACACCGCAACCAAGGGCAGCACGATTATCGAGCTCAGGCCGGCCTACCTGGACACACTCGCCGCCGGTGAACACACTGTCACGACCGTCTGGAAGGACGGGACGGCGACTGATGCATCCTTCACCGTGGAAGGGAAGGCCCAAGGGGAGCAAGCGGGCGGAAAGACCGACGTAGATTCACCCGGCGTCAACAAAAGTGATCCTGCCACTCCTGAAAAGGACGCCGACGAGGCGTCTACAAAAAGGTCGGGACGCACGACAACCGATGAACCAAAGCTCGCCGCAACCGGCGACTTCGCTTGGATGGCCAGCATCGCATTAGCCATGGCGGCCACGGCCTGCTTCACGGCAGCGAGAAGGCTTGAGCCCAAGCAGCATAGGCACGAACAGTAGCTCAAAGCGAACTCAACTGGGAAGGGCAGATGGATAGCCGTCCCTCTCTTACAATCAACCCAATCCGCTGAAATGCAATCAGTTAACGAGTTTCGCCAGACGCTCGGTCTCTACCCCGCTCTGGCAAGCCACCAGGCGATGAGATAATGCCCACGGCTATCAACGTAAGCAAGGAGCGCGCTATGGCAGACAACGAGATCAAACCCTCGACGGACGGCGGCCGAGAGGAACTCGTGGCAAAACAGCTCGCATCCACCAAAATCCACCTCGCGCTCACCCAGGAGCGGGTGGACGTCTCCAGCGCCATCAAGCTGCCGCTCGAGCGAATCCCTCAGCTCGGCGTGGCGCTGGCCTCTCTCCCCTCGACATCCCGCACCGTCACCAACACGGTGAGCGTACCCACACTGCTCCAGGCGACTGACAAATATGGCAACCCGCTCGATCTGTCGAAACTCAACTCGTTCAAGGACGGTAGCGGTCTCACAGGGGGCTACCGCGACGCCGCCAAGGGCCTTGGACAGGCGCGCTTCCACGTAGTCGAGGGCGATATCGCCACGAGCGTCACGCAAGTGCCCTACGACCCAACGTCGCTGTTCATGGCAGCCGCAATCGCGCAGATAAACCAAAAGCTCGACTCCATCCAGGAGTCCGTCGACGAAATGTTTGAGTATATGCGTCAGCGCGACAAGGCCAACATGCGCGGCAACCTCAAGACGCTCGCAGACATCCTCAACGGTACGGCCTCAACTACGGCAACGCCACCTACATGGCAAACGCCCATATGAAGGTGCTCGACATCAAGCAGTCGTCCGCGCAGGACATGGAGCTCTTTCGCTCGCAGGCGCAGGCGGATCTGAAAAAGAAAGGGTTCATCGAGGTGCGAGACGGCTTGGGCAGACGCCTCGACAAGGTGCTCGACTACCTCAAAGACTGCCAGCTCGCCACCTACATCCACGCGTTCTCGCTGTTCCTCGAACCCATGCTCGCCCAGAACTTCGAGCCCGCAAAGCTCGCGGACGCCACCGCGAAGATCGAGGCTGATTCGATCGCGTACCGCGAGCTCTACACCGACTGCTACAACGCACTCGAAGCGGGGGCTGCCGACACCGTCGATTCGGCGCTACTGGGCGGTATCACATCCGCTGGAAAGATGCTCGGTCACGCCATCGCAAAGACCCCCGTGGGCGAACATACGCTCATCGACGAGGCGCTCGAGGGTGCAGGAGAGGACATCGGCAGGTTCAACGATAGGCAATCCGAGAAACTCCTCGAGAAGCTCCATCAGGCAAAGACGCCCGACGTTGCGCCGTTCAAGCAGAGCGTAATGGAAGTAGACACCCTCTACAACCATCCCACGCAGATTGCCGTGGACGCCGAGAACGTCTATATCCTGCCTGCCAAGCAGCAGGAAGAGTAGCGATACGCAACAGGCACGTGCCACGCAGACAGCTAACGCCCCTACCTCCCCTCCGCCTTCAGCTTCAGCAGAAGGTCGCCCAGCTCGGGGCACTTCTTGGAAAGGCGCGTCTGAGTTTGCTCGCCCATCCCCCACCGCTGGCGGATCTCCTGGGCGCGCGGGCTCACGTGGTAGTTCCCGTCCATCATCTGCTTGAGCAGCTTGGCGGTCACATGCGCATCGGCCAGGGCACTGTGGGCGTGACCCGTCGACTCGTCGAACTCGATGCCAAACCACGTCGCTGCATCACTCAAAGAGACGCGCCCGTGGCTGCCCACTTCCATGATCGAGGTGTAAAACGCCTGCAGGTCGGCCCAGTCCGTAGGAAATGCGGAAAGGTCGATGTGCTTTGCCTGGCACTCGGTCAAAAGCTGTCGACGGTCCGTCCCGCTCCAGCAAACTATCTGGGCGGAGTAGCGGCCGATCCAATCGCTGAGCCTTTTGATCACCATGTAGAGCGGGTCGGCCATCGCGGTGTCCGCGGCCGATATCCCTGTAAGCTCGCGGACGGGGAACGCAACGCCTTCGGTAAATTCCGTCTGCACAAACTGCGAGAACTCGCCCATAACGTTGCCGTGGTAATCGAGCTTGACGGCGCCGACCTCGATAATCTCATTGCGCAGCCCACGGCGCCGGCGCTGCTTTGGCACCGGCGCAAACTCAAAGTCCAGCACAATCTGGCGCGCAAAGTTCGTCGTATCGATAGCCGAGATGCACGGCGTCTTTTTGTCTGGCACGGTCAGGACCTTTCTCCGTTGCCTGCCGCTTGCTACATAGGCGGCTACATTGCCGTAAGGATAGGCGCTCGTGCGGACATGAAATCGCCCAGCGCGGCTACCCGGCATCCTTGCGTAAAGCTGCGTTTTGAGATGGTCAGATCGCTGTTATTATCGAACATATATTCGTATTTATGGCTGCAGTTTGATAGACTGGTTATTGTTGACGGCAGTTCCATGTGCCGGGCAGCGCCCTCCATGCGACGGGAGGTGATGCCCATGACCGATCTGATTGATTTCGTGAAGCTCCTGACCTCTTTGGTCTCGCTCCTCACGGCGCTTATCGGACTTACCGAGGCACTCAAGCAGTGTTCGAAGCACAAAAAGAGGGGTCGACGCCGTTAAGGCATTGACCCCTTGATCAAAGCAACGGCGCTGCCCAGCTATCACCCTTGGGCTGCCGTCGACTTTATTCTACCCACGGTTGCCAGGTTTAACAAATGAATTTTCAGTAATGGAGCCTCGGAGCCCGCTCGCTCAACCACCTGGCCATCGGATTAGCCGGATTCTGGGACACGCCTTCCGTCCCAGGCCTCTACCGGAAAATGCGTCCCACCCTGAGGCTCGATTCCGGGACACGGTTTCCGTTTGAAGCCCCGATGGGAAAGCGTGTCCCGTTCCGAGAGCTCATTCCGGGATGCAGTTTCCGCTAGAGATGCCACCGGGAAAGCGTATCCCGTTTTGGAGCCAAATTCCGGGTCGTAGTTTCCGCCTGAGGGCCGATCCGGAAACGGCATCCCATTCTGAAGCCGAAATCTGGAACGCACTTTCCGCCAAAGGTCACAAAAGGAAAGCACATCCCATTCCCAGCATCAAATCAGGACGCGCTTCATTATCCCCGCTCACACATCTCGGCAAACGAAATCAGCTTGACGTCTCCCCTACTCTCCACGGCATCCCGACATCCCTGCGTAAAGCCGCTTTTTGAGAATAGTGCATAGCTTTTTCGTTGCCGTCTAAAGAGCTCGCTTCGGTGCACGAGCTTTTGCAGCACGTCTTCGCCCACCGGTTCATTGCGCCATTTGCACTCCGCAAACAGCGCAGCGCCCTCGCCATCGTCAACAATCAAGTCGATTTCTTCCTGCGTATGCGTGCGATTATCCGTCCCCCACCAGCGCCCGACACTCGCCGGAACCACATCGAGCTGGCCCGCGCGCGCGAGTTCGTACACGTATTGCCTGCATATAATCTCAAAGACCGTACCCATGTAATCCGATACGTGCGGCTCAATGCGCTCATACGCCATCTCGGCCATATCGTTTTGAATCAGCCCGATGTTCTGCGGCACAAACTTGTACCAGAACCTAAACATCTGGTCGCTCAGCAGATACACGGCTCGCTTATTGCTCGTCTCGTTTAGGGGCAGCTCGCGCTCGACAATCCCAAGCGACGCCAGCTTATCCACATAGCTCTTTACGTTGCTCGCAGGGATTCCCGTAGAGCTCGCAATCTCCGAGATCTTCGAGCGCCCCTGAGCAATTGCTTGCACGATCGCGTCATATTGCTCGGGATTGCGGCACTCTTGCAACAGCAGGTTACTCGGCTCCTCAAAGAGATAGCCCGTAGGAGCAAGAAAAAGACGTTTGATGTTGTCCTTGAGCGGTGCGGCAGGATCGACTTTCTCGATATATGCAGGAATGCCGCCCGTCATGCCATAGCAAACCGCAGCGTCTTCGCGACTCATGCTCTTCCACAGGCCGAGGGTCGTCGTAAAATCGAGCGGCATGATCTTAAACTGGGCCGTACGCCTACCGTATAGTGGGCTCTCGTAGCCCAACACCTGTTCCTCCATAAACGAAAGAGACGAGCCGCATAGGATCAGCATTAGCTTGGTCTCTTTGTACAAGTGATCGATCTTGTCTTGCAGCAACGAGCTGATCTCGGGATTCGATTGGGCGAGATAGGGATACTCGTCGATCACGACAATCAAACGTTCCGTGCGAGCCATGGTAGCCAATGCATCGAACGCCTCGTCAAAACTACGAAACGACACGCCTGCAGCACCAACCGAACCCGCAAGTATCGCCTGGCTAAAGCCGTGCAGGTTTGCCTCCGCATTGGTACGACGAGCCTGAAAGTAAATAGCCTTCTTGCCTTGGATGAACTCTGTGATAAGGCGCGTTTTACCCACACGACGGCGGCCGTAAATCACAGGCATCTCAAAGGAGCCCGTGCCATACAGTCGATTGAGCTCGGACATTTCCGTTGTTCTTCCGATAAACACAGGGCCATCCTTCCTTTACGTTATAGCTAGCTATATTATATCTTCCTATAATATAGCTAGCTATAACGTAATTCGACAAGCGACGCACGCAAAAGGGGCGGTACCCCACCGCATGTGGACCGTTCCGGAAAATGTATCCCGTTCTGGAGCCAAAAACTGGGCCGTAGTTTCCGCCAAGCATGCCATCCGGAAAGCGCGTCCCGTTCTGAGTGGCAATTCCGGGACACAGCTTCCGCATGCGGCCCCGTTGGGAAAGTTCATCCCGCTCTGAGGGCTCGTTCCGGGATGTAATTTCCGTTTGAGGCCCGATCTGGAAACGGCATCCCACTCTGAGGCCGAAATCTGGGATGTAGTTTCCGCTTGAAGGGCGATCCGGAAAGCACGTCCCATTCCGAGTGGCAATTCCGGGTCACAGTTTCCGCAGATACAAGGCGACAGTCCGCCGTCCTTATCACATACCTTCAAATATGCGATCCAGAAACACAAAACAGCAGATAGAATGCTCTTTTTCAAAAAGTACACGTCCCGAAACTTACCAAGGTTTCATATCTAGCTACCGTTCACGGTCGCCGATTACCGCCCACCGATTCAAACAAGAAATATGTCGCCAAAAGCAGGTCATCTACCTGCATGGTTAGATTTTGGTCAGCTTTTGGTCAGCTGAGCGGCAAGTTCCAGCTGATACGTTTTTGCTACCCAAAAGGAGGCGGTAGCTCATGACCCATTGCAATGACCAGCTCATCGACCAACTGCTCACTCAAGCCGAACAAGAGGGGCGCTGTCTGATTCCCCCGAGCACGGCGATCCGAAAAGCGCTCCTTCGGCGCACCAGCGGCACGGTTATCTCGCCCATGCCGGGGTTGTTTGCGCGAAAAACGCGCTGGGATGAACTCAACCGAGCGCAACGCCATTGCGAAATCCTCCGCGCCCTTGCGATCATCCATCCCGATTGGACGTTCTGCTCGTTTTCGGCAGCTTGCCTGCTGGGGCTCGAGGTCTCGTGGCGACACCTGAACGTCGTGCATGTTTGCAGCTCGACAAAGCCGTCGGCTCGTCCGGGCGCACATATTCAGCGACACCAGATTGAGCCGGCCGGAGCCATACGCAGAGCCGGCATATCGGTAACGCCGCCCATCCAAACGGCCACAGATTGCCTGCTGCAAACTGGTTTTGCCGACGGCATGCCCATTGCCGATTCGGCGATCTCAAAGCTCGGCCTTGCGCGGGAACAGCTGATGGAGGCCGTTGAGCAACGAGCGACTGCCCGCAATGGTCGCGCAATTCGCACCGCCCTCACAACGCTTCGATATGCCGACGTCCGCGCCGAGAGCGGTGGGGAATCGGTCGCCCGAGCCGTCATGATCGAGACCGGTTTTGCGCCCGACTGGCTTCAATACGAATTGACGGACCCCTTCGATTCGGCCAAGCCCATACGAACGGACTTTGCCTGGGAGCACCAGGCGCGGGAACTCACGCTGGGCGAACTCGACGGGCTTGTCAAATATACCGACCAGACCATGCTTGCGGGACGCACCACCGCCGAGGCGCTCGTTGCCGAACGACAGCGCGAGGCGCACTTATCGCTCTACGGTCATCCCTTGCTGCGCTTTACCATAAACGAGGTCCGCTCGGCAGGAATGCTCGCCAAAAAGCTGCAGACGGCAGGCATCCGGCAGACCGCGCTGCCGACATGGCTCAACGATATTGAGCTGTAGGGGCTGCTGAGCTTATACCCGCCTGCCCACCAAACTGGGACACACTTTCCGGTTGGCAGCACCCGCGGAAACCATGTCCCAAATTGAGCGCTCAAAACGGGATGTACTTTCCAGATGGCATGCCTAGCGGAAACCGTGTCCCGGAATCAAGGCCTAGAACGGGACAGACTTTCCGGTTGAAGCGCCCAGCGGAAACTGCATCCCGGAATAGACGCTCAAACTGGGACGCAGTTTCCGGTTTCCTGCTGTTCCGGAAAGTGCATCCCATTCTGAAGCCGAATTCCGGGACACAGTTTCCGCATGCGGAGGCGCTCCAAACAAAAGGCCCCGGCTCGCGATGGAGCTGGGGCCAAAGGCACAGCATATGCAGTTGGTGCTGAGTGTGAACGGCCCGTCAGCAAGGGTCGTCCGCACCCTACCCTACCCGCGGTTGCGGGCGCGGCTGTAGGGCGTATCCACCATGGGCAGATCCGGACGCAGCTTGCCGTCAAACGCGCGATAGGCGTTCTGCACGGCGGGCGCCGTGGGGATCGTTGCGATCTCGCCGATGCCCTTGCCGCCGTATGCCACGGGCAGCAGCTCGTCCTTCTCCACGTAGATGGCGTGGATATCCGGAATCTCGGGCGCACGGAACAGCCCGAGCGTGCCGTACCTTGCCTGGGGCACGCAGTCCTTGAGCGGCCAGTCCTCGGTAAGCGCATAGCCCATACCCATAAGCACGCCGCCTTCGATCTGACCCTGGATGGAGATGGGGTTGACCACCTTGCCGGAATCGTGCGCGGCATAGACCTCGCTCACGCGACCGTCATCATCCAGAATGACCACATGCGTGGCAAAGCCGTAGCAGATGTGGCTCTTGGGGTTGGGAACATCCGCACCCAGCTTGTCGGTCGGCTCCAGGTACACGTAGCCAAACTCGCATCCCTCGAGCGCCTTGATGGCGGCCGCGGGATCCTGAGGATGCATACTCTGGCCGGCGACGAGCTCCTGCGTGTGCAGCTGATAGGCGCGACCGTCGTCGTACTCGATCTTGACGCCGTCGCCATGCGCATTCACGGGAGCGGCGGGCGCAGACTTGCCGGCCTCGATATCAAGCATGGCATCGCGCAGCAGGAAGGCGGCACCGCGCACGGTCTCGCCGGTCACGACCGTCTGACGCGAACCAGACGTGGTGCCGGAGTCGGGAGCGTTCTCGGTGGAGCACTCGCCGTTGGCGATGCAGCGAAGCGGCAGGCCGCATGCCTCGGCAACGTCCTGCAAAAAGACGGTGTTGCAGCCCTGGCCGATGTCGGACGTGGCGGCATAGACCACAGCCACGCCGTCCTCGATGCGAATCTTGCAGCGGCCGGCATCGGGCAGGGCCACGCCCCCGCCGGCCGTCGTACCGCGG
>OAVC01000294.1_pt1 | contig 31946 bp, 29 predicted proteins | sample 1495261 | NCBI WGS metagenome assembly OAVC01 (sample SAMEA2580074, study PRJEB22360) | human gut metagenome | biome: human gut; feature: human-associated habitat; material: faeces | place: Denmark | collected 2008/2010
CAAAGAACCTTGCAGAGGCGTTCGAGCATTATAACGAATGGCATCCGCATAGTGCGCTGGGTTATCGCTCGCCACGGGAATATCTGCGGCAGCGGGCTTGTAATGGGTTAAGTGATAACAGATGTCTGGAAATATAGGGGCAAATCCAGTGAATATAACTGGATGAGAATAAGAGTAATGGAATGTGTAAAGATTGAGAGTGAGTGAAGACAGGAAGTAAATAACAATAGAGATTGTATGAAAAAGGGAGTGAATAAAGAATATATAAAGAATAAATATAATTATAGTAATAAACCTAAATTAAAATCATCCTTGTTTGATGAGTAAAAATAATTCTAGAAAATGAATCTGTCTGAAAACTCTTTCTCAGAGATTAACCGATCAGATGCTCAACGGACTCAATAAATTGGCTGAGTCAGGTTACCTCATCCACACTCTATTTGTTTCTAGAAGGATCTACCATTTTGTTCATCTACCGGAACACATCAATTTAGTAACTCGATAATATCGGTTATGTAGATATTTATCGTTGCTACCAATGCCTAGATTATTATTCTCCAAGTATTTTCTTGACTTACAGGCTAATTTTGAAACAAATGTCATGCTATTTTAGGAAAAGAACCTATGCAAAAGTCTGCTATGAGCGAGGAGCAGATATTCATCTGGTATACAAAGACAATATCGCTTAAGTCATCAGTGCTGCCACTTTAACCACTAGCTCTGCTCTTTTTGGACTTTTGAGCTAAAAATTAAATCTGACAGTGTGATAAGGTGCAAGTTTCTGAAAATACGCCAGTTGTTTTACACTCAAAAGCCCCCATTACTATCTGATGTTAATGGCGCAGCAGTTATCTTTCAGATTATTAAGGGGAAACAAGAGTATGGCAAGATGTACAGCTCCTGTACGTGGACATAGCTCAGCAGCAGCAGCTGCTGCCTGTCCCGCATGTCGTAATCGCAGTGGTTATCGCCGCAGTAGCTACAGTTATGATAGTTACCCTTCTTACTCATCAGGCTCTAGCGGTGGCGGAAGTTATGGAGGCAGTAGCGGTGGTTCCAGCAGCAGCGCGAAGCCACGTTGGTCAAAATCAGGGTCTTCCGTTTCTTACACAACAGCCCAAGTACAATCACTCACACCAATTCGACAAGCGGTAGAGAAACTTGCCATTGAGCAACCTGATCTGCGTGATGTCTTTCTTTGCCATGCTTGGGATGACCGACAAGGTATTGCCAAAGAGTTACACGATTTGCTCGAAGCGGCAGGTGTCAAAGTATGGTTCAGCGAAAAGGATCTTGCCCTTGGTGTTCCGATGATGCGTGCCATTGATAAAGGATTAGCAAACTCTCGAATCGGCTTGGTTTTAGTGACACCTGCATTGTTAAACCGTCTTCCTAAAGAAGGCGTTGCTGATAAAGAACTTTCCGCCTTACTGGCAGGCAACCAACTCGTTCCCATCGTGCATAACACGACGTATGGAGCTCTCCGTAATGTCAGTCCTTTGCTTGCATCCCGAAGCGGCCTCGACACGGGAGAAGATACATTGGCAGTTGTTGCAACAAAAATTGCAGAGCTGATCACTGTTTAGTTTATCCAAGCCACCGTTAAATATTTCCAGCTCATGAATCTGGTCTGCTATTGCAGGCCAGATATCAGTCAATACTGAAAGGTTTGACCTGCTCCCCGTTGATTAACATAGACTGATATAGCAACTTCCGCTTTTGGCACAAAGCAGACCATGAGAAGATAGACGCTATAACATTTGAGTCCTACCAATCGATCTGTTCATTTCCATAAATGGCAGTAAATGCAAATAACCAGAACAGCCAGGCGCTTTTCGACTTATGGTCGATGTTGCAAAGAGTGAGGAGTGGAAAGCAAGCGTGCGAACGAAAGTAGATGGCAATCCATTGCATTACTTCAGGACGACTTTTCAGAAAGCGAGCTAAGGGCGTCAACCACGCCCTTACCGTGGCATAAGCTCAGGCACCAGAGTTGTTTTACAGGGTTCACCTGCCATCCAGTAGACGCCCCGGCCCACGACTGCAACCATAATTACGTTGCCCAGAACCGTCATGCTGCTTCGTCTCATATTTCACGAGATAACTGGCTCTGTTCCGAGCTTTCTGCATCGCTTCCACATCACCACGCTTGATCCAAAGAACAGCGGCTTCACCCGGCTTTTTGTCTGAAGCCTTCCGGATATCAGAACATCCACCAGGCAAAGGGGTGTCACCGGAAGAAGGGCGAGCATCAGACGATGTTGGTTTACGGAAAGGCGTCCTCCTGGAAAAATGGACCAGGCCATCGCCTTGCCAGGACTCAAGATGCAGAGCACTGCACCATGCCAGCTTGATCAGCGTCGCCAGCGAAGAAGGAACGGTGAAATCCCCTGGTGAGCACCAGGTATCTTTGTTGAGCAGTAATATCACGTGATAATGTTTCCTGCCTTTTTCCTTGCCAAACTCCCGACACCAGAAATAACGCAGAGTGGTTGCACGCACACGCTTGTTGGCACGTCGTTTTTTCCGCTGGTAAGCCTGAATTTTTGCTTTCAGGGATTCGAAAAAACGAGAAATCACCGCTGAATCCGGATCGGAATCCATGATGGTGACAGGCATATACTCAGGGAAACGTAAATCCACCCGGATTAACGAGACGGCACGGTGTTGCGCCAGGGCACTGTTGAGAATACTTTCAAAACGGGATAACCAGTAAGCATTGTGTATTTGTTGATTCATGATGAGAGATCTCCGTTGATTTGGATTGACTTCACATCATTAATCACTGTGGTAAAACTTTACGGCATCCCGCCATTGAGCAACGCCAATGGCTCCTGATTAAAACAGAATGAATCCCCCACGAAGAAAAGATAAACCTACACGCAGAGTAAAACACACAACAACGGCATAAATGGTTTTTAAAAACTACAAAGCCTGAAGGGAAACGGATCAACAGAACGTGCAAACAAAACGTCAGAAACGCAATCAGAACGCTTTTCCAGAAAAGAGCCTTGCGCTGAGAAAAAACACCAGGGCCAGTTAATCACCTCATCAATCTCATCGTTACAAAATTATCCATAAAACCATTTAACAAAATCGTCGTAAGCACACAGTAAATCACACCTAGTTATTCAGTCGGATTTGCGTTTTTACATAAAGACACTTGTCTCAGGTTAACGACTAAAAACACAAAAACTAAGAAAAGGTTAAATGTAACATCAGTAAAATCGAATAGCACATTGACTGCTTAAACAGGACAGAAAGTTTTGTAGTGACGTTAACTGATTTTAGCTATCGTAAAAACAGGACTAACAAATTTACTAAACTGGATGTGTATCAGACAAAGCAATGTGTATAGCAATACTTAATGAAAACACTTGTAGAAGTGTTTATGAAAATACGTGTATGTCTGGTAAAACACTTAGTAGAAAATACGTATATAACACTTATTGAAATGCTTAGTAAAAATACGTGTATATAATATCATACCGACATTCTCAACTCTTCCAAACATACATGCAGACTGAATGTTGGTTTCAGTTTTTCACGGCCAGCATGGGGATTTTTTTTCTGAAAACGGAGCAGATTTACTCTGGAATTATTTTCCCTGTCGGGATGTTTTTTACCTGAAAATTTTCTACAACACAACGGCTGTATAACATCATTCTGGCATATTCATTCAGGTGAGTCGGACAAGCGATAATCCTGTTCTTTACCGAACGAACAGGCAGCGATAAAAAACTGATTCAGACGACATTTCTGTCTGACAAACATTCACATGCAGAAGACCGGGACATTTATTTTTCCCGAAAGGAAGGGATACCTGTTCTTATCATGGTAGCTGCATTACCTGATATCTTTCAGGCGAACCCCCTCCCTGTAAATCTGACCGTCGGATAAAAGAGATGAACATCAGGCAGATTTCCGTCAATAACGATAAGAGATGGCCATCGTAAACATTTCTTCTGACACCTGCATATTACCGTTTATTCTCATACTTCATTGAAATATTGTCAGTTATAAAGGACACACATCAGGAAATTATCACCATGTGACAACGTCACAGATGGTGCTGATATATAAAAATCAACAAAATCGCGCCAAAAAACCGCGCCGATATTGCGCATCTGTAATCCATCATTTCCTTTTTGAATAACCTTCCGTGGTTACCCGACATCCTGATAATGACGCCCATCGTACACACTTTTCTTTGCTCAGACATCGCATACTTTTATCCTGCTCAATACCGTCTTCCTGCCAGTCTTCCCACTCGCTGACACACACAGAACAGCAACATCCTCCGGACATACAGGAAGGGCATAACACAACCCATAATGTTAACTACATGTAACAATAATACACCATAAAGACCAGTTCCATGACTTTATATGTTACAATCTTAGGGCATGTATTTAATCCCCCATAATACAGACTCGTCATTGTTCTTCTAAGACGACATGGGCATGTCACAAAACTAATTGACTGACATATCATAAAAATGTCAGTATTTAATAATTTAATGGAGGTACAAACATGAGCGCAGATGGCATTTCCGATTTAATAAAACCAGAAATATTTCTTGTCATTTTTCCTGGTACAACAACCACAGCAAAACGGGGTGGCGCCGGGTGGTTGAATAATAAAAGAGTCGTGTTCTGGGTATGGCTTTATATCAGTAAAGCCAGTTATAAGAAGATGGGGATTTTTCAGCGCGGTTCTGCGCCCGAATCAATACCCTATCGTGAATACCATTTTCCCTCATACCCTGACACCCATGAAAAAAGGAAAAAGGTATTACGTGACTGGATATCCTTCATGCGCTCCCGTTTTAATATAAATCAGATAGCTCAGTTCTGTTATCGTATGGAAAATGAATGGGCATTCACCTTTGATAATATCCACGTTCCACGACACTTTCGGGAGGGAACTGATGACACAGAATGGTCATGGAATTACATTAAGAAAAAACGATTATTTTCCCTGAGCGGCCTGCAACACATTCAGCCTCAGAATAATACTGAACGAAAGCTTCTCATTAATGCTTTTTTCGATACCTGTCTTATTGAAAACAACCCTGCCGACGATATTGAGATAAAGAACATGTTACTCAGAAAGATGAATGCAGCGTTTTATAAAAGAAAGAGCCGAGCGCGTGCGCGAATTCACTCCCGGAATAACCAACAGATGTCAGTCAGTTCAGGAACAGATAAACAGGTAAATATTCGTCTTAAGGATTTTCAGTATCAGCAACTTCTTTTTATCGCGCAGAAAGAAAACAAAAGTAAGTCAGAAATCATAAAGGAACTCATTACCAGGGCATACTGGGCGATACAATAACCACCACGTTCACCATTTCATCCCGACCATACATCATATGCACGGGATGATACTGACTATTTTTTATCGTGCCGACTGACTATGCCAGGTATACATAACGAATATTCTTTTGTTACATCGCTTACATATTCGCGTATAAGATCCCTTTTCTTATTATTATCACGTCCACTTTCTATTCTGAAGAATAATTCTCTTAAACTAAACCTGGACATTATATCCGAATGCAATAATGTAAAAAATAACACATGGGCCAGTTCTTCACTTAACGACATATCATTTTCTACAGGCTTAAATATGACGTCTCTTACATATTCTTTAGTGTGGAGAAATCTAAACGGCAAAGAAAACTGCCTTATAAAAAGTTCAGATACTCTTGTTTTTACACCGAGAATCCCCTTCAAATACTGGCTACCTGTTTCACTCCTCCTGAAGTTTTCATCTTCCGTTGAAGGCAAATCCTCCATCAGTTTTTTAACTTCTGACAATGGATGTTTCTCAAGAAGATAAGAATATAAACTACCGGGAAATGAATACACATAACGAAGTTCTGAATCCCCCATCAGAGATGAGACTTTTTTCCTTATATAGGCTGGAACTAGAGTATATGAATAATTTATTCTTATACTTTCAGAAAAATTTATGATGTTAGGCTCAGAATCAGCAAAAAAATGAGAGACATTCTGAGAAGAAGGGCAACCAGTACAATTGGCTCTCGCTTCAGGCGGGTTCATTATTTTTGAGGGAATCTTAAAAACATCCACATAAACTCCTTTACGCCTCAATATTGCTGCCGTATGGTGGAGCATATAGACTTCTGCCACTTTTGAAATAAACATCTTCTCATATTGTTCTCCACACCACTGACTGAGCGTATGAATATTCATACCTACAGTTCTTTTTATCGTTTTTTCTGTGTTTTTCCAGTATCGGGTGTTAAGAACAGCCTGTATCTTCGGCGGTTTTCTCCGCCCCATCATCATATGAAGTTCTTTTGCCTGCTCAGATAATCCTGTCATTTATTACCTCCGAATATATTCCATTAAAAATGGAAATAATTATACGCCCATATTACCTGAATGATAAACCGGATTACTGTGATCCGGTTCAGTGAAATCAACAGGATACCGGTATGTCATTCAGCCATTCTTCCCTCTCTGCACAAGTAAAATCATATCTGACGTTTCTTCCTGAAGAAATTCGCCAGAAAATCCTTGAACATCTCCACGATGTTATTCATTACGAGCCCGTGATTGGCATTATGGGTAAATCCGGTACCGGCAAAAGCAGTCTGTGTAATGCCATTTTTCAGTCCCGTATCTGCGCCACGCATCCCCTGAACGGCTGCACCCGCCAGGCTCATCGTCTTACCCTGCAGCTCGGTGAACGCAGAATGACGCTGGTCGATCTGCCCGGCATTGGTGAAACACCGCAGCATGATCAGGAATACCGGACACTTTATCGTCAGCTGCTACCGGAACTGGATCTGATTATCTGGATCCTGCGGGCTGATGAACGTGCGTATGCTGCCGATATTGCCATGCATCAGTTTTTACTGAATGAGGGCGCAGATCCCTCGCGCTTTCTGTTTATTCTCAGCCATGCCGATCGCGTGTTTCCTGCTGAAGAATGGAACGACACAGAAAAATGCCCGTCCCGTCAGCAGGAACTCTCACTGGCGACAGTAACAGCCCGGGTGGCCACCCTGTTCCCGTCATCATTTCCGGTACTCTCCGTTGCCGCATCTGTCGGCTGGAACCTTCCGGCGTTTGTGTCGCTGATGATCCACGCACTGCCACCACAGGCAACCAGCGCAGTTTATTCACATATCCGGGGGGAAAACCGCTCTGAACAGGCCCGGAAACACGCACAACAGACTTTTGGTGAAACCATCGGGAAAAGCTTTGACGACGCCGTTGCCCGGTTCAGCTTTCCGGCCTGGATGTTACAGCTTCTGCGTAAAGCCCGGGACCGCATTATCCACCTGCTGGTCACACTGTGGGATCGTCTGTTCTGACACACTCACGCCGACAGGATGTGTCGCTGGATTAACAAGCATTCTTCTTTTTATGAAACCCTGCTTAAAAATCAGATAATTAAAGGAATATTTTTTCTGCTGCATTTTATTCCTGATTATTCGGATGCGACACATCCTTTCAACATCATGATGCATAATAACATTATGAAATAAAAGATGTTTTCTTACGGAGTGCACATCTATGTCTGATAATCGTTCCCGGCATGATCGCCTGGCGGTTCGCTTATCACTCATTATCAGCCGACTGATGGCCGGAGAATCTCTGTCACTAAAGACACTGTCAGATGAATTTGGTGTTACAGAACGTACCTTACAGCGCGATTTTCATCAGCGTCTGGTTCACCTGGACTTAGAGTACAGAAATGGCCGGTACAGTCTCAGACGGCAGAGCAACCCGGGCGCGATCCCTGAAATGCTTTCATTTATACAGAATACGGGGATCGCACGGATACTTCCGCTCCGGAACGGACGACTGATAACCTGTCTTACCGACAACCAGGAGCCCTCTCCCTGCCTTATCTGGCTACCGGCGCCGGATATCACTGCAACACTCCCAGAGTGTTTCTCGCAACTCATCCTGGCAATAAGACAGTGCATCCACATCTCGCTGGTGACTGAGCGATGGTATCCGTCACTGGAACCCTGCCGGCTCATTTATTACAGCGGAAGCTGGTATCTGATTGCGTTACAGAAGGGAAAACTACGGGTCTTTCCCCTGGCAGACATCAAATCGGTCAGCCTGACATCAGAACGGTTTGAACGGAGAGACCACATCCACAGTCTGGTCGCTGAAGAGCGTTTTATCTCCGCTCTGCCACATTTCCCTTTCATCCATAAACTTATCAACACCTTTAACCTGTGATCGCCGGCCTGCCAAAGCCGTTCCGACAGGTATGGAGACAATATGTTGAACAGAAAACTAAATATATGGCTATTACGTCATTTCCTGAACAGTCACTGCATACCTTCCATCATTATCAATAACACCGTACGTTCATTTCAGAGGTCAGTCATGAATACCAGAACTCTTTTTCCCCTGCTTTTTACTGTTGCATCATTCTCCGCCTCCGCCGGTAACTGGGCCGTCAAAAACGGCTGGTGTCAGACCATGACGGAAGATGGTCAGGCGCTGGTAATGCTGAAAAATGGCACGATTGGTATTACCGGCCTGATGCAGGGATGCCCGAATGGTGTACAGACGCTCCTGGGCAGCCGTATCAGTATTAACGGTAACCTGATCCCCACATCACAAATGTGTAATCAGCAGACGGGATTCAGGGCTGTTGAGGTGGAAGTCGGACAGGCGCCGGAAATGGTCAAAAAAGCCGTTCACTCCATAGCAGAGCGTGATGTGTCCGTTTTACAGGCATTTGGTGTACGAATGGAATTCACCCGCGGTGATATGCTGAAGGTCTGTCCGAAATTTGTCACGTCACTTGCCGGTTTTTCCCCGAAACAGACACCCGCCATTAATAAAGATTCCGTCCTGCAGGCTGCCCGGCAGGCATACGCCCGGGAATATGACGAGGAAACAACAGAAACCGCTGATTTTGGCTCTTACGAAGTAAAAGGCAATAAGGTTGAGTTTGAAGTGTTCAATCCTGAAGACCGTGCGTACGACAAAGTGACCGTCACGGTTGGTGCTGACGGTAATGCCACCGGTGCCAGCGTTGAATTTATCGGAAAATAGCCGGTATGTCGGACTGTCACCCTGTTTTATTGCCCGAAGGCCCTTTCTCACGCGAACAGGCGATGGCTGTCACAACAGCTTACCGCAATGTGCTTATTGAAGATGACCAGGGAACGCATTTCCGGCTGGTTATCCGCAATGCTGAAGGGCAGCTACGCTGGCGGTGCTGGAATTTTGAACCTGATGCCGGAAAACAGCTAAATCCGTATCTCGCCAGTGAGGGAATTCTCAGGCAATAAACGTCTTCATTTCATCCATCAGGCCGCGTCTTCTCCGGGAGACGCGGCCTTTTCATTTATACCGCTAACTCATTCATAAGGAACAAAGTATGCAATTAGCCAGTCGTTTTGGTCATGTAAATCAGATACGCCGTGACCGCCCCTTAACTCGTGAAGAACTGATGCAGGTCGTCCCCAGCGTATTCGGAGAAGATAAGCACACATCCAGAAGCGAGAACTATACCTGGATCCCCACCATCACCGTGCTGGAAAGCCTGCAGCGGGAAGGCTTTCAGCCCTTCTTTGCCTGCCAGACCCGCGTACGTGACCCGGGCCGCCGGGGGTATACCAAACACATGCTGCGTCTGCGCCGTGACGGGGAGATAAACGGACAACATGTCCCTGAAATCATCCTGCTGAACTCCCATGACGGTACCTCCAGCTACCAGATGCTGCCGGGTTACTTCAGATTCGTCTGCCAGAACGGCTGCGTCTGCGGTCAGTCTCTGGGGGAAGTCCGTGTGCCCCACCGGGGAAATGTGGTGGACAGAGTCATTGAAGGGGCTTACGAGGTAGTGGGCGTTTTTGACCGGATTGAGGAAAAGCGTGATGCCATGCAGTCTCTGGTTCTGCCGCCACCGGCACGCCAGGCGCTGGCACAGGCGGCACTGACTTACCGTTATGGTGACGAACATCAGCCCGTCACCACCGCCGACATTCTGACGCCACGACGCCGAGAGGATTACGGTAAGGACCTGTGGAGTGCTTATCAGACCATCCAGGAAAATATGCTGAAAGGCGGGATTTCGGGTCGCAGCGCTAAAGGAAAACGTATCCACACCCGTGCCATTCACAGCATCGACACGGACATTAAGCTCAATCGCGCATTGTGGGTGATGGCAGAAACGCTGCTGGAGAGCATGCGCTGATGCTGTTTCCCTGAAAGTGCAGCCCTGACTCACGTCTGTACCAGTCCTCAGGCATTCTTCCATTCATTTACTTTTTATAAGGAATAATCTCATGACAACCTTTTCGCATAGCTCCACCACACCTTCTGTTTCCGTAACTACTGCATCAGGGAATAACCAGTCTCAACTGGTTGCCACTCCCGTCCCTGATGAACAGCGCATCAGCTTCTGGCCGCAGCATTTTGGCCTCATTCCACAGTGGGTGACCCTGGAGCCCCGTGTCTTCGGCTGGATGGACCGTCTGTGTGAAGACTACTGCGGTGGTATCTGGAATCTGTACACCCTGAACAACGGTGGCGCATTTATAGCACCTGAACCGGATGACGATGATGACGAAACATGGGTACTGTTCAATGCCATGAACGGTAACCGCGCTGAAATGAGCCCGGAAGCTGCCGGTATTGCCGCCTGTCTGATGACGTACAGTCATCATGCCTGTCGTACGGAGTGTTATGCCATGACGGTCCATTATTATCGGTTGCGGGATTACGCCCTGCAGCATCCGGAATGCAGCGCCATTATGCGCATCATCGACTGAATGGAGAGAAGCATAATGCAACAGCTTTCCTTTCTGCCCGGAGCGATGACGCCCGGCGAGCGCAGCCTCATTCAACGGGCCCTGAAAACCCTGGACCGCCATCTTCATGAACCCGGCGTGGCCTTCACCTCCACCCGTGCGGCACGGGAATGGCTGATTCTGAACATGGCGGGACTGGAGCGTGAAGAGTTCCGGGTGCTGTATCTGAACAACCAGAATCAGCTGATTGCCGGTGAAACCCTCTTCACCGGCACCATCAACCGCACGGAAGTCCATCCCCGTGAAGTGATTAAACGCGCCCTGTATCACAATGCCGCTGCTGTGGTGCTGGCACACAATCACCCGTCCGGTGAAGTCACACCCAGCAAGGCAGACCGCCTTATCACGGAACGTCTGGTACAGGCACTGGGCCTGGTGGATATCCGGGTGCCGGACCATCTGATAGTCGGTGGCAGCCAGGTTTTCTCCTTTGCCGAACATGGTCTGCTTTAACCCGTCACAACCACATCACACCTGTTTTCACTTTTATCTTCTGTCTTCAGAGGTATCCCATTATGAAAATTATCACCCGTGGTGAAGCCATGCGCATTCACCGTCAGCATCCGGCATCCCGTCTTTTTCCGTTCTGTACCGGTAAATACCGCTGGCACGGCAGTGCTGAAGCGTATACCGGTCGTGAAGTGCAGGATATTCCCGGTGTGCTGGCCGTGTTTGCAGAACGCCGTAAGGACAGTTTTGGTCCGTATGTCCGGCTGATGAGCGTCACCCTGAACTGAGTCTGGAAGGGCATTCAGAAGAGCAGAATTATCGCCACCACCGGACCATTCTTAACCAATTTTCTGTGAGGATTTTATCGTGTCAGACACACTCCCCGGGACAACGCATCCCGACGATAACAACGACCGCCCCTGGTGGGGGCTACCCTGCACCGTGACGCCCTGTTTTGGGGCACGTCTGGTGCAGGAGGGTAACCGGTTGCATTACCTTGCCGACCGCGCCGGTATCAGAGGCCGGTTCAGCGACGCGGATGCGTACCATCTGGACCAGGCCTTTCCGCTACTGATGAAACAACTGGAGCTCATGCTCACCAGCGGTGAACTGAATCCCCGCCATCAGCATACCGTGACACTGTATGCAAAAGGGCTGACCTGCGAAGCCGACACCCTCGGCAGTTGTGGCTACGTTTATATGGCTGTTTATCCGACGCCCGAAACGAAAAAGTAACTCTCCAGAATAACCTTCTGCTCCGGCCTGGTGTTTTCACCACGCCACTTTTCCATTTTTCATCTCTGCATATCAGGAAAATCTTCAGTATGAAAACATTACCCGACACGCATGTACGGGAGGCATCGCGCTGCCCGTCTCCCGTCACCATCTGGCAGATACTGCTGTCCCGACTGCTGGACCAGCATTACGGCCTCACACTGAATGACACACCGTTTGCCGATGAACGTGTGATTGAGCAGCATATTGAGGCCGGCATTTCACTGTGCGATGCAGTGAACTTTCTCGTTGAAAAATACGCCCTGGTACGTACCGACCAGCCGGGATTCAGCGCCTGTAGCTGCTCTCAGTTAATCAACAGTATCGATATCCTCCGGGCACGCCGGGCAACCGGCCTGATGGCCCGCGACAATTACAGAACGGTAAATAACATTACCCTGGGTAAACATCCGGGGGCGAAACAATGAAACTGGCCCTGACGCTGGAAGCCGACAGCATTAACGTGCAGGCACTGAACATGGGGCGCATTGTCGTTGACGTCGATGGTGTTACTCTCGCTGAACTGATTAACGTGGTCTGCGATAACGGTTACTCCCTTCGTGTTGTTGATGAATCTGACCGGGCATCAGCAGAGCGCACGCCACCATCTGCGGCCCTTACCGGCATACGCTGCAGTACCGCACATATCACGGAAACGGACAATGCCTGGTTGTACTCGCTGTCACATCAGACGAATGACACCGGCGAATCAGAATGGATTCATTTCACAGGTAGCGGATATCTGTTACGTACCGATGCGTGGTCATACCCGGTTTTGCGGCTTAAGCGCCTGGGCCTGTCAAAAACGTTCCGCCGTCTGGTTGTCACACTTACCCGACGTTATGGCGTCAGTCTCATTCATCTGGATGCCAGCGCTGAATGCCTGCCGGGTTTACCCACTTTCAACTGGTAACCAGGAACAACATGAAATCATTAACCACGGAAACAGCGCTGGATATTCTGATTGCGTGGCTGCAGGACAATATTGACTGCGAATCGGAAATTATCTTTGACAACGATGAGGATAAAACGGATTCGACAGCACTGCTGCCCTGCATTGAACAGGCCAGGGAAGATATCCGTACCCTGCGCCAACTGCAGTTTCTGCAACAGAACCGGTGAGTCTTACTCACCAGACTTCATTCCACTGACGTCAGCCTGAATACGGCTGGCGTTTTCGTTTATAAACCAAAAGGAAAAACGATGATGTCAGATATCACAGCCTCCCGTCCGGAAGTGGTCACCGGGCATACGGACGTTATTTGCTCAACCAGTATCCGCCACATTCTGGCTGTACGAAAGAGTACACTGCTGCAAATCGACACACTTATCCGGCAACTGGCTGAAATATCAGCAATGACAGAAAGTATTGGAGGTAAAACCGCCCGGGACTGGGCCATGAAACAGGATTTTCGCTGCGGTTGCTGGCTGATGGAGAAACCGGAAACCGCAATGAAAGCCATCACCCGGAATCTCGATCGCGAACTCTGGCGTGACCTGATGCAACGTTCAGGGATGCTGTCATTAATGGATGCACAAGCCCGTGATACATGGTACCGGTCACTGGAGTACGATAATTTTCCGGAAATCTGCGAAGCGAACATTCTGAGCACATTTGAACAACTGCACCAGAATAAGGATGAGGTGTTTGAGCGAGGGGTGATCAACGTCTTCAGAGGGCTGAACTGGAATTACAAAACCAACTCCCCCTGTAAATTTGGTAATAAAATTATCGTCAACAATCTGGTGAGATGGGACCGGTGGGGGTTTCATCTTATCACCGGGCAACAGGCCGATCGACTTGCCGATCTGGAAAGAATGCTGCACCTGTTCAGCGGCAAACCGATCCCCGACAACCGGGAAAACATCACCATTCATCTGGATGACCACATCCAGTCTGTTCAGGGTAAAGAGGACTATGAAGATGAGATGTTCAGCATCAGATACTTTAAGAAGGGCTCCGCGCACATCACGTTCAGGAAACCAGAGCTGGTTGACAGGCTTAATGATATTATTGCCAGACACTACCCGGAAGCCCTGGCAAGCACAGTGAACAAAAGCAGCAAGGCATAAAAGAGGTATTTTACAATTCGCGAATATTAACTATTATTAATTGATAGTAATCAATCGGCGAGAAAATAACCATGCCTACCAGTGTATCCCTCAGTCCTTACTTTGAAACGTTTATCCGCGAACAAATAGAAAGTGGTCGGTACAACAATACAAGTGAAGTCATTCGTGCCGGACTTCGTGCTCTGGAAGAACGGGAACAGCAGATAAAGCTTGAATCACTCCAGAGCGCCGTGACCGCAGGCATCAACAGCGGTGAAAGTAAAAGTGCTGAAGAGGTATTCGGGCGACTGACGCACAAATACAAAAAGATGGCAGAAGGTGAACAGCCAATATGAAACTGACTGTTTCACCATTAGCAGAACACGATCTTGAAGCTATAGGTGACTGGATCGCTCAGGATAATCCTGTCCGTGCAATCAGTTTTACCGAAGAGCTTTACCAACAATGTCTGTTGATAGCCGAATCGCCAGTACTCTACAGAGAAAGACCCGAGTTAGGGGCTGGGATCAGAGGTTGTTCGTATGGTCGTTACCTTCTGCTGTTCAGGGTACTGGATACTGAAGTTCGTATCGAACGTATCGTTCATGGTTCCCGGGATATCAACAGGGTACTTGCAGAGCCAGACGACAAACCATCAGATCATTTCTGGCAGCCATAAACAAAATCTGTGCGTTAACGCTCCCTAACACAGGTAGCCAGGTATTTTATAAATCTCTGTATTTTGTTGTCACTTCGATTCCGCGATTCAGCATATCGAACCAGACAAAATGATTACAACAAACCACAAGAAAGAGGGATTATAGCGTCAAAAGAATTCGAATTGCACATGGGGGCCTCATTGGTGGCCTCAAAAATAACAAACACAAAACAATCAATATAAAACAACTTGTTATACAACCAGTTTCATTCCGAGTCCGGGCACCAAATTCATATAAACGGACCTCCACGGAGGTCCGTTTTTCGTTTCAGGACGCCACGATTTAAGCGTCCTGCCGCCAAATCAATTCTACCGAACTCAACCAGATTCTCCCCACATCACCAGCAATTTGCGGGCATATCCCAATTCGGGAAAATTTGTTTCTGAGCTATAGCGCTGACTGACGTGAAATGTCGTGCGGCCCCGTGATGCTGTTGAACGTCAAATGACGTCATCAGGAGCGTAACGCATCCATAAAGCACAACATCGGGCAAAACGCCAACTGATGAGATTTTCTGAATGAGAACAAAGAGAAATGTATCAGTCCGTTTGCTCATGCAAAGACTAACAATCCATTAAAATAGTAAGCGCTCCGGACAATTTTTCATGGATTATTTTCTGAACATTTTTCTTTGGCAAAGATGATGAATTTTGATGGTAAGGAAAATTACTTCTGGTTCTCAGTAAAATCCTTTCGTAATACTATGTAATCAAGAAGTTTATGGCGAGTAAAAATAACGTCTTGCATTCACCAATAATATGTAAATAAACCCATCTATAGATGGAAAAAATAGGTTATGGCAATTATCATTGCATCATTCCCTTTTCGAATGAGTTTCTATTATGCAACAACCTGTAGTTCGCGTTGGCGAATGGCTTGTTACTCCGTCCATAAACCAAATTAGCCGCAATGGGCGTCAACTTACCCTTGAGCCGAGATTAATCGATCTTCTGGTTTTCTTTGCTCAACACAGTGGCGAAGTACTTAGCAGGGATGAACTTATCGATAATGTCTGGAAGAGAAGTATTGTCACCAATCACGTTGTGACGCAGAGTATCTCAGAACTACGTAAGTCATTAAAAGATAATGATGAAGATAGTCCTGTCTATATCGCTACTGTACCAAAGCGCGGCTATAAATTAATGGTGCCGGTTATCTGGTACAGCGAAGAAGAGGGAGAGGAAATAATGCTATCTTCGCCTCCCCCCATACCAGAGGCGGTTCCTGCCACAGATTCTCCCTCCCACAGTCTTAACATTCAAAACACCACAACGCCACCTGAACAATCCCCAGTTAAAAGCAAACGATTCACTACCTTTTGGGTATGGTTTTTTTTCCTGTTGTCGTTAGGTATCTGTGTCGCACTGGTAGCGTTTTCAAGTCTTGAAACACGTCTTCCTATGAGTAAATCGCGCATTTTGCTCAATCCACGCGATATTGACATTAATATGGTTAATAAGAGTTGTAACAGCTGGAGTTCTCCGTATCAGCTCTCTTACGCGATAGGCGTGGGTGATTTGGTGGCGACATCACTTAACACCTTCTCCACCTTTATGGTGCATGACAAAATCAACTACAACATTGATGAACCGAGCAGTTCCGGTAAAACATTATCTATTGCGTTTGTTAATCAGCGCCAATACCGTGCTCAACAATGCTTTATGTCGGTAAAATTGGTAGACAATGCAGATGGTTCAACCATGCTGGATAAACGTTATGTCATCACTAACGGTAATCAGCTGGCGATTCAAAATGATTTGCTCCAGAGTTTATCAAAAGCGTTAAACCAACCGTGGCCACAACGAATGCAGGAGGTGCTCCAGCAAATTTTGCCGCATCGTGGTGCGTTATTAACTAATTTTTATCAGGCACATGATTATTTACTGCATGGTGATGATAAATCATTGGATCGTGCCAGTGAATTATTAGGTGAGATTGTTCAATCATCCCCAGAATTTACCTACGCGAGAGCAGAAAAAGCATTAGTTGATATCGTGCGCCATTCTCAACATCCTTTAGACGCAAAACAATTAGCAGCACTGAACACAGAAATAGATAACATTGTTACACTGCCGGAATTGAACAACCTGTCCATTATATATCAAATAAAAGCGGTCAGTGCCCTGGTAAAAGGTAAAACAGATGAGTCTTATCAGGCGATAAATACCGGCATTGATCTTGAAATGTCCTGGCTAAATTATGTGTTGCTTGGCAAGGTTTATGAAATGAAGGGGATGAACCGGGAAGCAGCTGATGCATATCTCACCGCCTTTAATTTACGCCCAGGGGCAAACACCCTTTACTGGATTGAAAATGGTATATTCCAGACTTCTGTTCCTTATGTTGTACCTTATCTCGACAAATTTCTCGCTTCAGAATAAGTAACTCCCGGGTTGATTCATGCTCGGGAATATTTGTTGTTGAGTTTTTGTATGTTCACGTTGGTATAATATGTTGCGGCAATTTATTTGCCGCATAATTTTTATTACATAAATTTAACCAGAGAATGTCACGCAATGCATTGTAAACATTGAATGTTTATCTTTTCATGATATCAACTTGCGATCCTGATGTGTTAATAAAAAACCTCAAGTTCTCACTTACAGAAACTTTTGTGTTATTTCACCTAATCTTTAGGATTAATCCTTTTTTCGTGAGTAATCTTAGCGCCAGTTTGGTCTGGTCAGGAAATAGTTATACATCATGACCCGGACTCCAAATTCAAAAATGAAATTAGGAGAAGAGCATGAGTTCTGCCAAGAAGATCGGGCTATTTGCCTGTACCGGTGTTGTTGCCGGTAATATGATGGGGAGCGGTATTGCATTATTACCTGCGAACCTAGCAAGTATCGGTGGTATTGCTATCTGGGGTTGGATTATCTCTATTATTGGTGCAATGTCGCTGGCATATGTATATGCCCGACTGGCAACAAAAAACCCGCAACAAGGTGGCCCAATTGCGTATGCCGGAGAAATTTCCCCTGCATTTGGTTTTCAGACAGGTGTTCTTTATTACCATGCTAACTGGATTGGTAACCTGGCAATTGGTATTACCGCTGTATCTTATCTTTCCACCTTCTTCCCAGTATTAAATGATCCTGTTCCGGCGGGTATCGCCTGTATTGCTATCGTCTGGGTATTTACCTTTGTAAATATGCTCGGCGGTACCTGGGTAAGCCGTTTAACCACTATTGGTCTGGTGCTGGTTCTTATTCCTGTGGTGATGACTGCTATTGTTGGCTGGCATTGGTTTGATGCAGCAACTTATGCAGCTAACTGGAATACTGCGGATACCACTGATGGTCATGCGATCATTAAAAGTATTCTGCTCTGCCTGTGGGCCTTCGTGGGTGTTGAATCCGCAGCAGTAAGTACTGGTATGGTTAAAAACCCGAAACGTACCGTTCCGCTGGCAACCATGCTGGGTACTGGTTTAGCAGGTATTGTTTACATCGCTGCGACTCAGGTGCTTTCCGGTATGTATCCGTCTTCTGTAATGGCGGCTTCCGGTGCTCCGTTTGCAATCAGTGCTTCAACTATCCTCGGTAACTGGGCTGCGCCACTGGTTTCTGCATTCACCGCCTTTGCGTGTCTGACTTCTCTGGGCTCCTGGATGATGTTGGTAGGCCAGGCAGGTGTACGTGCCGCTAACGACGGTAACTTCCCGAAAGTTTATGGTGAAGTCGACAGCAACGGTATTCCGAAAAAAGGTCTGCTGCTGGCTGCAGTGAAAATGACTGCCCTGATGATCCTCATCACTCTGATGAACTCTGCCGGTGGTAAAGCCTCTGACCTGTTCGGTGAACTGACCGGTATCGCAGTACTGCTGACTATGCTGCCGTACTTCTACTCTTGCGTTGACCTGATTCGTTTTGAAGGCGTTAACATCCGCAACTTTGTCAGCCTGATCTGCTCTGTACTGGGTTGCGTGTTCTGCTTCATCGCGCTGATGGGCGCAAGCTCCTTCGAGCTGGCAGGTACCTTCATCGTCAGCCTGATTATCCTGATGTTCTACGCTCGCAAAATGCACGAGCGCCAGAGCCACTCAATGGATAACCACACAGCGTCTAACGCACATTAATTAAAAGTATTTTCCGAGGCTCCTCCTTTCATTTTGTCCCATGTGTTGGGAGGGGCCTTTTTTACCTGGAGATATGACTATGAACGTTATTGCAATATTGAATCACATGGGGGTTTATTTTAAAGAAGAACCCATCCGTGAACTTCATCGCGCGCTTGAACGTCTGAACTTCCAGATTGTTTACCCGAACGACCGTGACGACTTATTAAAACTGATCGAAAACAATGCGCGTCTGTGCGGTGTTATTTTTGACTGGGATAAATATAATCTCGAGCTGTGCGAAGAAATTAGCAAAATGAACGAGAACCTGCCGTTGTACGCGTTCGCTAATACGTATTCCACTCTCGATGTAAGCCTGAATGACCTGCGTTTACAGATTAGCTTCTTTGAATATGCGCTGGGTGCTGCTGATGATATTGCTAACAAGATCAAGCAGACCACTGACGAATATATCAACACTATTCTGCCTCCGCTGACCAAAGCACTGTTTAAATATGTTCGTGAAGGTAAATATACTTTCTGTACTCCTGGTCACATGGGCGGTACTGCATTCCAGAAAAGCCCGGTAGGTAGCCTGTTCTATGATTTCTTTGGTCCGAACACCATGAAATCTGATATTTCCATTTCAGTATCTGAACTGGGTTCTCTGCTGGATCACAGTGGTCCACACAAAGAAGCAGAACAGTATATCGCTCGCGTCTTTAACGCAGACCGCAGCTACATGGTGACCAACGGTACTTCCACTGCGAACAAAATTGTTGGTATGTACTCTGCTCCGGCAGGCAGCACCATTCTGATTGACCGTAACTGCCACAAATCGCTGACCCACCTGATGATGATGAGCGATGTTACGCCAATCTATTTCCGCCCGACCCGTAACGCTTACGGTATTCTTGGTGGTATCCCACAGAGTGAATTCCAGCACGCTACCATTGCTAAGCGCGTGAAAGAAACACCAAACGCAACCTGGCCGGTACATGCTGTAATTACCAACTCTACCTATGATGGTCTGCTGTACAACACCGACTTCATCAAGAAAACACTGGATGTGAAATCCATCCACTTTGACTCCGCGTGGGTGCCTTACACCAACTTCTCACCGATTTACGAAGGTAAATGCGGTATGAGCGGTGGCCGTGTAGAAGGGAAAGTGATTTACGAAACCCAGTCTACTCACAAACTGCTGGCGGCGTTCTCTCAGGCTTCCATGATCCACGTTAAAGGTGACGTAAACGAAGAAACCTTTAACGAAGCCTACATGATGCACACCACCACCTCTCCGCACTACGGTATCGTGGCGTCCACTGAAACCGCTGCAGCGATGATGAAAGGCAATGCAGGTAAACGTCTGATCAATGGTTCCATTGAACGTGCGATCAAATTCCGTAAAGAGATCAAACGTCTGAGAACGGAATCTGATGGCTGGTTCTTTGATGTATGGCAGCCGGATCATATCGATACGACTGAATGCTGGCCGCTGCGTTCTGACAGCACCTGGCACGGCTTCAAAAACATCGATAACGAGCACATGTATCTTGACCCGATCAAAGTCACCCTGCTGACTCCGGGGATGGAAAAAGACGGCACCATGAGCGACTTTGGTATTCCGGCCAGCATCGTGGCGAAATACCTCGACGAACATGGCATCGTTGTTGAGAAAACCGGTCCGTATAACCTGCTGTTCCTGTTCAGCATCGGTATCGATAAGACCAAAGCACTGAGCCTGCTGCGTGCTCTGACTGACTTCAAACGTGCGTTCGATCTGAACCTGCGTGTGAAAAACATGCTGCCGTCTCTGTATCGTGAAGATCCTGAATTCTATGAAAACATGCGTATTCAGGAACTGGCTCAGAATATCCACAAACTGATTGTTCACCACAATCTGCCGGATCTGATGTATCGCGCATTTGAAGTTCTGCCGACTATGGTAATGACTCCGTATGCTGCGTTCCAGAAAGAGCTGCACGGTATGACCGAAGAAGTTTACCTCGACGAAATGGTAGGTCGTATTAACGCCAATATGATCCTTCCGTATCCGCCGGGAGTTCCTCTGGTAATGCCGGGTGAAATGATCACCGAAGAAAGCCGTCCGGTTCTGGAGTTCCTGCAGATGCTGTGTGAAATCGGCGCTCACTATCCGGGCTTTGAAACCGATATTCACGGTGCATACCGTCAGGCTGATGGCCGCTATACCGTTAAGGTATTGAAAGAAGAAAGCAAAAAATAATTAGCTCGTACAAGGGAAGTGGCTTGCCACTTCCCTTTTTTGCTCATAAGGAGAACACATGAAAACACCCTCACAGCCGCGCGCGATATACTATATCGTGGCGATCCAAATCTGGGAGTACTTCAGTTTTTACGGCATGCGTGCCTTACTCATTCTCTATCTCACCCATCAGCTTGGTTTTGATGATAACCATGCCATCAGCCTGTTCAGCGCATATGCTTCTCTGGTTTACGTTACCCCTATTCTCGGCGGCTGGCTTGCCGACCGCCTGCTCGGCAACCGCACTGCAGTGATTGCCGGCGCGCTGTTAATGACCCTTGGCCATGTGGTGCTGGGCATTGATACAAATTCAACCTTTAGCCTGTATCTGGCGCTGGCAATCATTATTTGTGGCTACGGTTTATTCAAATCAAACATCAGCTGTTTGCTTGGCGAGCTCTACGACGAGAACGATCATCGACGTGATGGCGGTTTTTCGCTGCTGTATGCTGCGGGCAATATCGGTTCTATCGCCGCGCCCATCGCCTGCGGCCTGGCTGCTCAGTGGTATGGATGGCATGTTGGCTTTGCCCTTGCGGGAGGCGGCATGTTTATCGGTTTGTTGATTTTCTTAAGTGGTCATCGTCATTTCCAGTCCACGCGTAGTATGGATAAAAAAGCGCTCACTAGCGTCAAATTTGCCTTACCAGTATGGAGCTGGTTAGTGGTGATGCTCTGTTTAGCCCCAGTATTTTTTACCCTGCTGCTGGAGAACGACTGGTCCGGATATTTGCTGGCGATCGTTTGCCTCATTGCAGCACAAATCATTGCCCGCATGATGATCAAATTCCCCGAACACCGCCGTGCTCTTTGGCAAATTGTATTGTTGATGTTTGTCGGGACGTTGTTCTGGGTACTGGCACAACAGGGCGGCAGTACCATCAGCTTGTTTATCGATCGCTTTGTGAATCGTCAGGCATTCAATATTGAAGTACCTACAGCACTATTCCAGTCGGTGAATGCTATTGCGGTGATGCTCGCTGGGGTTGTTCTGGCCTGGCTGGCGTCGCCAGAAAGCCGCGGCAATTCAGCATTGCGCGTCTGGCTGAAGTTTGCCTTTGGCCTACTGCTGATGGCTTGTGGCTTTATGTTGCTGGCATTTGATGCCCGACATGCAGCGGCTGGCGGTCAAGCGTCAATGGGCGTGATGATATCCGGGCTGGCGCTAATGGGCTTTGCTGAACTCTTTATTGACCCGGTGGCGATTGCGCAAATCACGCGTCTGAAAATGTCTGGCGTATTAACCGGTATTTATATGCTGGCAACAGGCGCGGTCGCCAACTGGCTGGCAGGCGTCGTGGCACAGCAGACGACAGAGTCGCAAATTAGCGGTATGGCAATTGCCGCTTACCAGCGATTCTTTTCTCAGATGGGAGAGTGGACGTTGGCTTGTGTCGCGATCATCGTGGTATTGGCCTTTGCTACCCGTTTTCTGTTTAGCACGCCGACGAATATGATACAGGAGAGCAACGATTAACTGTCGTAAAAACAATTGGTTATGAATAAATTAACTTTCAGTTTATCACACTAGCAAATCGAGATTAATAAGTCATTTAAACCATTTTTATGGTTATTTATTAGTGATATCAACTTGAGGTAAGCGTTAGTTTCGATAAGATAAACTGAGTTATTAATAGTCGAGGCAGATAATACAGTGTACCGATCTGTCTCTTTATCTACGCTAAATTGAAAGCTGGATTTAGAGGAACCAAAATGTCTGAACGAGAAACACGGGGAGCCAATGAGGCTATTGATTTTAACGATGAACTGAGAAATCGCCGCGAAAAACTGGCAGCACTACGTCAGCAAGGTGTGGCGTTTCCCAATGATTTTCGCCGCGACCATACCTCTGACCAGTTGCACGAAGAGTTTGATGCGAAGGATAACCAGGAACTGGAATCCTTAAACATTGAAGTCTCGGTTGCTGGCCGAATGATGACCCGTCGTATTATGGGGAAAGCCTCCTTTGTAACGTTGCAGGATGTCGGTGGCCGTATTCAACTGTACGTTGCGAGAGATAGCCTGCCAGAAGGTGTTTATAACGATCAGTTTAAAAAATGGGATCTGGGTGACATTATCGGTGCCCGCGGTACGCTGTTTAAGACGCAAACGGGTGAGCTTTCCATTCACTGTACTGAGCTGCGCCTGCTGACTAAAGCACTACGTCCTTTACCAGATAAATTCCATGGTCTGCAGGATCAGGAAGTCCGTTATCGTCAACGTTATCTGGACCTCATCGCTAACGATAAATCCCGTCAAACGTTTGTTGTCCGTTCAAAAATTCTGGCCGCTATCCGTCAGTTCATGGTCGCGCGCGGCTTTATGGAAGTAGAAACCCCGATGATGCAGGTAATTCCAGGTGGGGCATCTGCTCGCCCGTTTATTACCCATCATAACGCTCTGGATTTAGATATGTACCTGCGTATCGCGCCGGAGCTGTATCTGAAACGTCTGGTTGTAGGCGGTTTTGAACGGGTATTCGAAATCAACCGTAACTTCCGTAATGAAGGTATTTCTGTTCGCCATAATCCTGAGTTCACAATGATGGAACTCTACATGGCATATGCGGATTACCACGATTTGATTGAACTGACGGAGTCACTGTTCCGCACCCTGGCACAAGAGGTACTGGGTACCACTAAAGTCACTTATGGCGAGCATGTGTTTGATTTCGGCAAACCGTTTGAAAAACTCACCATGCGCGAAGCAATCAAAAAATATCGTCCAGAAACCGATATGGCGGATCTGGATAATTTTGATGCTGCTAAAGCATTAGCTGAATCTATCGGTATTACGGTAGAGAAAAGCTGGGGGCTGGGACGTATTGTTACGGAGATCTTTGATGAAGTGGCAGAAGCACATCTGATTCAGCCAACCTTTATTACGGAATATCCGGCAGAAGTGTCCCCGCTGGCGCGCCGTAATGATGTTAACCCGGAAATCACCGACCGTTTTGAATTCTTCATCGGTGGTCGTGAAATTGGTAATGGTTTTAGCGAATTAAACGACGCAGAAGATCAGGCTGAACGTTTCCAGGAACAGGTTAACGCTAAAGCTGCAGGTGACGACGAAGCCATGTTCTATGACGAAGATTACGTGACTGCGCTGGAATATGGTCTGCCGCCAACCGCTGGGCTGGGTATTGGTATCGACCGAATGATTATGCTGTTTACAAACAGTCATACTATTCGCGACGTTATTCTCTTCCCGGCGATGCGCCCACAGAAATAAATTTCACTTTAATGAACGAAGCAGTCAGGCGACTGCTTCGTTCGTCATTCCGCAAATCCAGTTTTGAGGAGAGACGCTTCGTTTCAAGATAACCAGCGGGTCCACTCAACTACAGCTCCTAAAAGAGAGAAAAAAGTAATGCCACAGGCAGACTCATTGGCCAGGTTATTCCGACCAGAAATGCACTAAGTAAACGAATATGTGTTTTCTCATGTGAGATAAACCAGATAATGACAAAGGATATGTTCACACCAATCACATAAAAAATTAATATTTTAGAGAATAGTGCCATTTTTTATGTTCTTCTTATCCTTCCTGGCTACTTGTAAAACTGACGGAAATAGTCATCAACTGTCATAATGCTGAGGTCAAAATCAATATCCGGTAAGTCTAAGCATTTGAGCCTGATTAAATCTTCGATTTCACTTGCGGCTAACGATGTCGTTATTGCGAAGGAGTTTTCATTCAGTTGTCGTGGTATCCCATATTCATCAGCCACGATAGAGGAGAAATTCATATCATACATCAATGATCTTAACCTTAAGAACACGGAGGAATAAGATGATGGATAATCAAAAGAAACAACATAAGTATTGAACTTGTTTTTACCTTCCATAATATGACTCCTATCAATATTGAACGCTCTGGGGACGCAAAACTTATTAACCCCGAATGATGATTCTCATATAGGAGATATTCTTTTTTTTTGCTCAGTAAAGGGGATGACTTGGGACAAAAAAACGCTCTCTCTGACCATTCTTTGTGCATCCCCTACCCTTCAGATGCTCTCCTGCATCACACCGCGGAGAGCATGAAAAATATCGTGACTCTGTACTATCCCATCAACTGCGAATATCATCATACTCCCGTGTTTTATCAAATTCGTGTTTCGCAAATGGGCATAGTGGGATAATTTTTCGTTTTTCCCGACGCATTTTTTCCACGACTTTCGCAACCAGCTGTTTACCAATCCCTTGTCCTTTCAGGCTTTCATCGACATCGGTATGTTCGATAATCGCTAAATTCTCTCCGGTCGGCACAAAGACAATTTCAGCGATTTGCTTGCCTTGTTCGTCATTAATGTAAAATTTATTGTGGCCTTCGCGTATTTCCATTTTACCCTCGCTTATTTATGACGGTATTTCAGCGCACCGCTCGGGCACGTACGTTTGAGGTTAAATAACTTGCCGTTACCACGTACGCAATTGCCAGAATTTGTAGTGATGCGATGGGCACCACTTTCCAGGGTAGTCAGAGCCATACCTTTACTAGCTGCATTAACCCGGGAGTAACATCACTACAGGCCCCTCTTCAGGGGCCTCTCCTTGTCAGAACATATACCGGAAATTCGCGTTTATTGCGTTATCCACGTTGTATTTACCAAAGGCGGATTTCTCAAACTCCAGACCAAAGCGCATGTTGTCCTTTATCTGTGCGTTCATGCCAACATTGAACAACATCCTGCTGTCTTTCTCCCCTTTGATCCGTTTCTCTCCGGATGCATCACGAAGAACTGTCTCGCCATTATTCAGCAGGTCAAACTGCCAGCTGGTTCCGGCACGGGCAGTCACACTCCAGTCCTTACCCCTGAAGGTTTTGCCCAGCTCAATCCCTGTTCTGCCAATCAACGGGCTGAAATCCTTGTTCTTCATACTCAGGTCCATCTCACCGTCTTTCCAGCGGAATGTTTTCCCGGACACTGCGCCGTAAACCAGTTCGGCCTGAGGCTCAATAAATGTGTCTTCCGTCAGGTGATAACGGTAACCCGTTTCCGCTCCGGCATACCAGGAGTGGGTTCCGTAGTGCTTCGTACCCAGACCGGCAAAGTTACCTGTGTAGTCATTGTCATGGTGAATATATTTACCAATCAAATCAATGTAGGCACCGGAGTTAAACAGTGCTGAAGCATACAGACCTCCCCCCACGGATTTTGTCTTCCCGCTGAACGCATCACTGTCTGCACTGCTGTCGGTATAGGTCATCGTGACACCGGTGAACAGGTCAACACCGTCCAGCGCATGTTTTTTGTCAAAACCGACCTGAACGTGGGTGTAGTTATCACTGTATCCGCCATCGGCTGAACCGGCGCCGTTCATAATACGGGCCCAGGCACCGGCATCACCGTTCGTGTCACGCAGCTCCCCCATACGTTTGTTCAGATTGTTTACTTCCGTCATAAAGCTTTTGTAGCCGGCATTCATGAAACTGTTCGCCTTCGCTGCAGCCGCTTTATCAGCTTCCGTCCTGAAACCATCCAGAATCCACTTCGTACTGCCGCCAGTGGTGTCAACACGCAGCGTCGGCGTCACACGACTGAAGCCTGTCACCCGGGTGCCGGCCTTAAAGATATCCCCTGATGTTCCGGCCGGTGCACTGACCAGCGGGATATTCAGGGACTGTCCCGGAGACGGGTTCTTCATAAAGCTGACATTCAGGGTGTTGTCTGAACCGCTGGCTTTCTCCGTAATACTGATTTTATCAGCGTCCTTCAGATCAGTGCGCAGGACAAAATCACTGCCCGTGGCATCAAGTGTCTTAACCGTCAGGGTACGGAAGGCACCGTTTTCTTCAGACTGTACCCGGCTGTTACGGGTCGTCAGACTGTTGATGTCGGAATCTCCGGTCAGCTGCCACAGGCCATTATTCATACTGACGTTCCCCTTACCGCCGGTGATGGCACCGTAGTACGCCGCGTTATATCCGCTGAACAACCCGGCAGCCAGAACAGGGGAGACAGAAGAGGAAACTGAGCCAGGGTTTTCGGAGCCAATACGAATGCTGGATGAACTGGTTGCATGAACATCCCCGGAAACATGCGCCTGCTGGCTGATGTTCAGCGTGGCGTTATCACCGGTTAAATCATAGCCTTCTGTCATGTATGTCAGTACGGGCATCCAGGTATTATCAGCGCCATTTTCCGGCGTGCCGCTCAGGGAAAGCGTACCGTTCTTTCCAATCTGAACCCGGCCGTCACTGTAGAGCCCTTTTTGTGCCGTCAGATGACCGCCGTCACGGACAGAAAGGGTGGAATTCACGAAAACACCACTGTTCTGCAGCAGGGCATCCGGTGAGGTGACGTTTACCTTACTGTCATGGGCTTCAATACCGCCAATGAACCGGTTGTTGATGTCCAGCGTGGAGCCTTTTTGCAGTGTAATTTTGCCTGTATAGCTGCTACTGCCATCATCTGCTGAGCGTCCTTCACGAACGTCCTGGCGGAAGCCAAAACCATTACCGGTGATATTGATGCCATCATACATATCAATGAACACCGGAACGTCGCCCCCCAGTTTCAGCGTTGAATTCGATGCGACAATATCACCCTCAACAACTGAGTTACGTGCAGTTGTGAATTCTGAGTTTTCCAGATTCAGAGTCTTAAATCGGAAATGCCGGGTTTCCCAGTCAGGTTGGTCAAAAGAAGCCACCTGATTATTTGTTTTATAGGCACTGTTATTTTTCTTATTTGCCTCACTTTCCAGTCTGGCAAAATCAGTAACATAATCTTTGTCACAAAGAACTCCGGGGACATAGCAGTGTCGAGGCCCCTCGCGGAATATTGCATGTGATGTGGCATGCCCCTGAAGTCTGAGCAGGGAATTCCGCACAGTAATGTCATTGCGTGTATTAATGTTTCCATCAATAATCAGACTGCTGTCAGCACTTTTCTGTGTCCCAGTGTGTTCGATATTCGTATTTCCCGTGATACTACCGTGATAGACATAGCGGGAGGGGTTTTGTAGGGAAAGGGTCGCTGTTTTATCAGAAGTATTGGTGATAATGGTACCAACATCAGTTGCCGCGATCTTCTTGAACGACTGGCTGAACCCGTTTAAATCCAGAGTCCCCCCACGACTAGTAAAATAAATACCTCTGTAATCACTATTTTTATCCAGCGCATCGGCCTGCCCCAGTTTGACCGTTCCACGGCCACTGGCAACATAGATAGCATTGAAAGCCTTTTCTGCATTAAGAAAAACGGTACCGTCACCTGTTTTCAGGTTATTCCCCTGGGCCACATTGACATTCAGTGTCCCGGCCCCTGTTTTGTGCAGGTTATCGTTTGCCTCCCCTTTTACCGACCAGTCGACAACCGTATCTTTTCCGATCTCAACACCCGCCCCTTTATAGGCTTTATCTTTCCCAATAACCGAATAATGTTGTCCCTCATCAAAAATCAATCCTCCGGTTCCTGAGTTCAGGTTATCGGTGAGCTCAATGCTCCCGCCACCATGAAATTTCAAATCTTTATTTTTATTACTCTTGGTCAGTTCAATAGCAGTTATTTTATCGTTAATGGCAATATTTTTATTATTAACTGTCATTTTCTGACCATTGAGGTTCACCTCTTGGGTAAAAGTATTTTTCAAGGTATCGACAGTGTTCTGATCATATCGAGCAAAAAAGGCCCAGGTATCCTTACTGGAGAATGCTTTACCATATGTTGTTCCAAGAATGACCCATTTTTTTCTCTGATTGTCATAAAGATAAAATCCGGAACCGCTGTCTCCTCCTGTCACTTCATTATAAAATCCACCTGTATTATTCGTGGCTAACATATTGTTCCAGTTTAACTGAAACATAGAGGCACTGCGTAATAATGGATTATATGCCTGTCCCACCCCATAAGATGTAACACCAGTTGCTCCGGCTCCGACCCGAAAACCGATTATCTGTTTCTTTCCATTGAATTCAATACCATAACGCTCTAGTGCTTCTGCTGCTGATAAGTTGAAATCAGCATGCTCTGTTGCACCCGCTGTTTCAACAACAAACTTATCCAGACGCTGGACCGCAAAGTCACCTTTGGTCACACGATCAACATAATGATAATCTGACTGTCCCCATGTCTGAGTTTTAATGGCATGGTGAATAGTGCCATTATGACTTGCTGTAACACTGTAGGCATTACCAATAGCAGTTGTTGCACCTTTAGCGGATACAGGAGAAAAATCAGGAATTGTTACTTCAGGAAAACTGAATTCTCCCCCATTTTTTAATGGCGTTTTTACCCCGTATGCTCCGGGCTGAAATGCACCTTTATTCTGTGCCAGATCAAGATAATCACGGATCCAGAAATTTCGGGTGTCCATCTGTGCTGCACAGGCATATTCAGCCGCACCATAAGACAAGGCAGAGACTATAAATATAGCGAGAAGTTTTCGACCGGTTTTAGAGGATACTCGGGATGCTAATTCTGATACAGCTATAAGCCCTTGAGTAAGGTGACAATACTTAAGTGAATATATTCTGTTCACGGGTAAGACTCCATAACGTTTATAACATAATACAAACAAATATAACTATGCCTTTATTAATAAAAAGCTTCCAATTACCTTTATTAATTGCAGTTTAAAAAATCCCCCCACGTCTGTAAAAAATACATCTACAATATAGATTTTATAGCAGTGTGTTTAGCATATTTACATTGCATTAATTAAATTGCATTGCGCCGCCAAAGGTTATTTAGAATATAATAACGACTCCATACCCACATTGCATAATGAAGGGTAAAGCTACAAAAATAAAATCATGAAATAAACAAAAGCATATGACGTTTAAGTGTTTTTGTATTTATTGTTTTTTATTTTATATCATTATGCGGCGGAATTCTTCATTTATTCCGCGCGTTAACATTATTGTATCGTATTCTTTTATTTTTTTGGAAAACAATAATGTTTTTAACATGTGGCTGTTTTTATATTCGAAGATTAATTGAGCACATGGGTAAATAATTCGTTATTATTTGAGTAATTCTCTAAATATGTAGATAATGGCGAGTTAACGTATCACCTGACACACTTCTCTCCGAAATTAAGAAGTATTTGACTCATCAAGCCAATAAATGTGTATAGAATGATTATACGGGATAGTTACAAGTTCACCGATACGGTGCAGGACTCAATGGCGATGTCGGTGGGAGCGTTTGTGTCACGATATGATGGACGTCCCTTCTTAATGCAGTCAGTGCCATACTTTTACTGACTGCATTAATCCGAGAGTAACATCCCATGAACACGATCAGGATTGTTGGTATCGATATTGCCAGGCCTGTTTTTCAGGCCTACATCTGGATTAATGATGATTCTGTTGCATAGGATAGAAACACCTCGTGCTCCAAATTGCAGGATATCGTTCAACGATTCGAGTCCGGAACACTATTCGCTATGGAGGCATGTTCAACTTCTCATTCTGGGGGATGAACGTTCAGTTCTATGGAATATCCCCTGACTATTCCCTGCACAACAGCATCATTTTTGGTAAAAAAAATAACATTATTCTTAATATATAGAAAAGGAACTCGTCCTGGACGGGTACAATTTATTAAAAATGCATATCATTTTCATCTCACCGGAAAACGATTAAAAATCAGTAAGAATTGCTTCTGCCTATATTATATATGCAATATATATTATGATTTCCTTTTCACTTTCAATGAAAACTGTTTTGGTGTTATACCAAAATAACTTTTAAAATTACGGATAAAATATGATGTACTAACATACCCAACCTCATCAGATATACTATTAATATGTTTTTCAGTGGTAGTTATCAATCTTGCTGCATGTTGCATTCTAATATCCAAAATCAAATTGTTAAAATTATTATTTTCTTTTTCAAGTTTTTTCCGAATTGAGACTTCAGACATATGTAAAACATTTGCCAGATCAACTAATCGCCATGATTTTGACAGATCAGATTCTATTATTAACTTTAATTTTTCTGTGAAAGTAGAGTCTGTTGAAACAGATAATGAGCAAACCAAAGATTCAATATCGTCAACTTTAGATAATGTTATAAATTAGTCTATGATTTGGGACATTTGCCTCTGTTATCATTTTAAATATTTCTGTATCTGTCTTATCCGCCATGCAATTAAAAATTCTACTTCGCATAGGGCCAATTTTATGGGGATTCAGTAACAATGGTTCCATGACTTTGCAGATACAGCTTAATATATTATTATCTATATGAAAAATATCATAAGGCATGCCTTTACCTAACACGTTAAGTGTTACATCAATGACTGTATTTTTCTCAATATAACATATTGATTCAGGTGGGATATTAATAACCCCCCCATCTATCGTTTTAACAAGTAATTGGGCATTGCGAAGATAAATAATGGCACAATTGTAGAATCTAATCTTTTTAAGAACCAATGTAGAGTTACCGGATATATCCCCTCTCACAGCAAGCCTCATATTACTTAAAGCATTTTGACTATTCATACAGTCACCCCCATGCTTTGTAACAACATAATTTCATGGGATATCCACTCTGTAAACTCGGAAATAACGCAAAGATGAATACTTCCCGGTAAAAAGTTTCGCATCGACATATCAACTAATTTCATAGACTATAAATAATTAGTCACTATGATGATAAAATTAATTGACTCTGATAATAGTTACGTCATGAAAATAAAATCAGTTGATGTTACAGATAACACCTAAAAAGAATTGGAAGCTTCCGTGTCGTTTCAGCACCAAATTTAATTTTTATCATTCTTATTCTATAATAAATTTTACTTACACTTAAACATGT
>OAVC01000302.1_pt1 | contig 31518 bp, 24 predicted proteins | sample 1495261 | NCBI WGS metagenome assembly OAVC01 (sample SAMEA2580074, study PRJEB22360) | human gut metagenome | biome: human gut; feature: human-associated habitat; material: faeces | place: Denmark | collected 2008/2010
GCATGCACCTGTGTTTTTGGTAAACAGTCGCTACCCCCTGGTCTGTGCCACCCCCCAACGCTCCGAGGGCAAGCCTCTTCACGCCCGGGGGTCTCCCTTATACCGAAGGCACGGGAGTGATTTGCCGAGTTCCTTGACCAGGATTCGCTCGATCGCCTTGGTATTCTCTACCTGACCACCAGTGTCGGTTTGGGGTACGGGCGGCGACGCCCCTCGCGCCGAGGCTTTTCTCGACGGCCTGGACCACCGGATATCGCGTCCAAAGGACGCCCATCATCACACCTCACCCTATGCGTCCCACGGATTTGCCTATGGGACGGGCTGCGTGCTTGACCACGGAAAACCACCTCCGCGGCCGGCTCCCATTCCGTGTCACCCCTGTGCGCTAGCCTACCAGGACTACGCTCCCAACGACCGCGGACCCCGAACCCCGAAGGGAACGACGCCACGCGACCGGAGGTTAGTACTCATCCGTTCGGCTCTTACGGTACGCCGCCGGTACGGGAATATCCACCCGTTCATCCATTCGACTACGCCTGTCGGCCTCGCCTTAGGACCCGACTCACCCGGGGACGACGAACGTGGCCCCGGAACCCTTGGTCATCCAGCGGACGGGATCCTCACCCGTCTCTCGCTACTCATGTCTGCATTCTCACTCCCGCGCGGTCCACGGCACGGTTCCCCGGCCGCTTCGCCCCACGCGGGACGCTCTCCTACCCAACGGCCGCAAAGGCCGCTGCCGCGTCTTCGGTGGTGTGCTTGAGCCCCGCTACATTGTCGGCGCGGAACCACTAGACCAGTGAGCTGTTACGCACTCTTTCAAGGATGGCTGCTTCTGAGCCAACCTCCTGGCTGTCTATGCGACTCCACATCCTTTCCCACTTAGCACACGCTTCGGGACCTTAGACGACGATCTGGGCTGTCTCCCTCTCGACGACGGAGCTTATCCCCCGCCGACTCACTGCCGGAATACACATCCACGGTATTCGGAGTTTGGCTGCTATTGGTACCCGACACGGGCCCGCAAGCATCCAGTAGCTCTACCCCCGCGATGCAATCAACCGACGCTGCACCTAAATGCATTTCGGAGAGAACCAGCTATCACGGAATTTGATTGGCCTTTCACCCCTAGCCCCAGGTCATCCCCCCGGTTTTCAACCCAGGTGGGTTCGGTCCTCCACGCGGTCTTACCCGCGCTTCAACCTGCTCAGGGCTAGATCATCCCGCTTCGGGTCCAGGACACGCGACTCAAACGCCTTTTAAGACTCGCCTTCGCTACGCATACGCCACACGGCTTATGCTCGCCACATGCCACTGACTCGCAGACTCATTTTTCGATAGGCACGCCGTCACCCCACCAGGGAGGCTCCGACGGATTGTAGGCGCACGGTTTCAGGAACTCTTTCACTCCCCTCCCGGGGTGCTTTTCACCTTTCCCTCACGGTACTGGTACGCTATCGGTCAGACAGGTATGCTTAGACTTACCCCACGGTCGGGGCCGATTCACACGGGATTCCACGAGGCCCGCGCTACTTGGGACACATGATCGGAAGACGGCAAGCTTCCAGGTACGGGGCTGGCACCCTCTGCGGCCAGGCCTTCAAGCCTGTTCCCCTGGCAAGCCGTTTTATGACTCCCGCCCGGTCCGTCGGAACCGGGACACACGCTCCCGCAACACCACGAACGCAACCCCCGACGGGTATCGCGCGCCCATGGTTTGGTCTGATCCGCTTTCGCTCGCCACTACTCACGGAGTATCCCTTCCTGCAGGTACTGAGATGTTTCACTTCCCTGCGTACCCCCGGAACAACAAGGTTCCGTGCCGGCCCATGACGGCCGGCGGGTTGCCCCATTCGGAAATCCTCGGATCGAAGCCATGTTGGAGGCTCCCCGAGGCTTATCGCATCCTCAAACGTCCTTCATCGGTACTGTCTGCCAAGGCATCCACCATACGCCCTTCAGGGCGGCACACGCCCCGAAAAAACCCAATGATAGCTTCAAACGCCAGACGACAAATCATCACACTGTAAAAAATGATCACAAAACGATCGATCTCGAAACCAGACTCCAAAAAAAGAAGCCTGGCGAAATCGCGATAAAGCAAACGATGACATCACATCATCGCATTGCTCGCGTCCACTATCCAGTTCTCAAACCACCACGCGCCCCGACCGGACCCGACCCACAGGCCCACAGGCCCACGGCGTCCCGCCAGGGGCATCCGGAAAACCGCACGCGACCAAGTCGCGGGTGGCGGTCCGGGAACCCAAAAGCATACCCATACCACTCCCCGGACCCCCAAAAGGAATCCAAAAGCCCATGATCTCTTCCACACCAGCACGCCCACGCCAAACCGGGAACCATTCCCGACGCATGGGCCACACGACGGACGCCAGACCGGCGTCCTCAAAAAAACTCCGTAGAAAGGAGGTGATCCAGCCGCACCTTCCGGTACGGCTACCTTGTTACGACTTAGTCCCAATCACGAGTCTCACCTTAGACGGCTCCATCCACAAAGGGTTAGGCCACCGGCTTCGGGTGCTACCCACTTTCATGACTTGACGGGCGGTGTGTACAAGGCCCGGGAACGCATTCACCGCGGCGTTGCTGATCCGCGATTACTAGCGACTCCGCCTTCATGGAGTCGGGTTGCAGACTCCAATCCGAACTGAGACCGGTTTTCAGGGATCCGCTCCACGTCGCCGTGTCGCATCCCGTTGTACCGGCCATTGTAGCATGCGTGAAGCCCTGGACGTAAGGGGCATGATGATCTGACGTCATCCCCACCTTCCTCCGAGTTGACCCCGGCGGTCCCCCGTGAGTTCCCACCATGACGTGCTGGCAACACAGGGCGAGGGTTGCGCTCGTTGCGGGACTTAACCCAACATCTCACGACACGAGCTGACGACGACCATGCACCACCTGTGAACCCGCCCCGAAGGGAGGCCATATCTCTACGGCTGTCGGGAACATGTCAAGCCCAGGTAAGGTTCTTCGCGTTGCATCGAATTAATCCGCATGCTCCGCCGCTTGTGCGGGCCCCCGTCAATTTCTTTGAGTTTTAGCCTTGCGGCCGTACTCCCCAGGCGGGATGCTTAACGCGTTAGCTCCGACACGGAACCCGTGGAACGGGCCCCACATCCAGCATCCACCGTTTACGGCGTGGACTACCAGGGTATCTAATCCTGTTCGCTCCCCACGCTTTCGCTCCTCAGCGTCAGTAACGGCCCAGAGACCTGCCTTCGCCATTGGTGTTCTTCCCGATATCTACACATTCCACCGTTACACCGGGAATTCCAGTCTCCCCTACCGCACTCCAGCCCGCCCGTACCCGGCGCAGATCCACCGTTAAGCGATGGACTTTCACACCGGACGCGACGAACCGCCTACGAGCCCTTTACGCCCAATAATTCCGGATAACGCTTGCACCCTACGTATTACCGCGGCTGCTGGCACGTAGTTAGCCGGTGCTTATTCGAAAGGTACACTCACCCGAAGGCTTGCTCCCGATCAAAAGCGGTTTACAACCCGAAGGCCGTCATCCCGCACGCGGCGTCGCTGCATCAGGCTTGCGCCCATTGTGCAATATTCCCCACTGCTGCCTCCCGTAGGAGTCTGGGCCGTATCTCAGTCCCAATGTGGCCGGTCGCCCTCTCAGGCCGGCTACCCGTCGAAGCCACGGTGGGCCGTTACCCCGCCGTCAAGCTGATAGGACGCGACCCCATCCCATACCGCGAAAGCTTTCCCAGAAGACCATGCGATCAACTGGAGCATCCGGCATTACCACCCGTTTCCAGGAGCTATTCCGGTGTATGGGGCAGGTCGGTCACGCATTACTCACCCGTTCGCCACTCTCACCACCAAGCAAAGCCTGATGGATCCCGTTCGACTTGCATGTGTTAAGCACGCCGCCAGCGTTCATCCTGAGCCAGAATCGAACCCTCCACAAAAAAACTTTGCAGAAAGCCAACATGTGACTCTCAAAAACAAGAAAATTGACGATCGCCTTATAAGGAAAGGCGCATCGCACGAAAACCTCACCGTCCTTCAAGGCCTCCCGGCCACTCGCGAACGAGCGGACGATGAACTGGCAATCATTGACTATAAAGAAGTAGTACAAATACGCTCTTGAGTTCTCAAACCACCACCACTCACCCGCCTCGAGGCACCCCAACCGGGGAACCACTCGCCGAGCGGCAGCAAGAGATAAACCTACAGCACAATCCCATTCCACGCAAATCGGGCATGACGAAACAAGACGCGGACCCTTGCAAACACTGGAAAGCGTCGGCGTGTCGAAATCCGTCTTTCTTACACCATAAATCGCAAAACCAACTCCAGCACAACCCAAAAATCGTCAGAAAAAGCTGATTGCCGCGTGTCACACAACGCAACAACACGGCAATCAGCAGATCAACAGCGCATCACAGCAAGTCACAGACGATCGGAAAGCCAATCGAACACCAAACGCAATGCGCGAGCGCTACGGAATCCGTAACAGGCATGGCAGGCGTTATCGAGCTTGTAGAACGTCACATCCTTGCCAAGCGCTTTCAACGTGGCATACAGGCGACAACTCTGATTGAACGGCACCAACTGATCGCGGCTACCATGCATGATCAGCGTTGACGGAGTGGGCATATCGGCACTCAGATAAGTCATAGGCGAAGCCGGGGCGCTCAAATCCGGATGTTCAAGCACGTCACCGCCACCAATCACCACACCTTCCGGGCACTGCGGATCACTGTGGTTCTGCGAACTCGGATAAAAGTTCATCTTCGCGAAATCAGTAGGGCCATGCCAATCCACGATCGCGTTCACTTCGGCGCTTTCCTCGGCATAGGCATCCGTATCAGGCGCGCGATTGCCAGTGAACCCAGCCATCAACACCGTATGACCGTCCGAAGAATCGCCCCACAGCGCAATACGATCCTTGTTGCAATGGAAGCGTTCGGCATTCTTGCGCATGAAACGCACCGCAGTCTTGCAATCCTGCATCTGCACGGGGAACGGCGCAATATCGCTGTGACGATACTTCAGCGCAGCCACCACATACCCCTGCTCGGCAATACGCACGAAATAATTCGAGTAATCGGTCACATTCTGCTCGTGGAATGCCGAACCGCGCACAAACACAATCACCGGCCAACCACCTTCCGGCATGCGCCCTCGGGCATATTGTCAACGCCAGGCGTGAACACCCACATCGGCAAATCAACACTGCTGCCATCAGCCAGCTGACGGGTCACGTATGTAACCTGCTCGATATTCACGGGATATCCGAAATCATCCTGGTCCAAGTCGGAAATCACTTGGCAGCCTTCCGGAAACTCATCAGTGTGCGGGAAGAACTTAGTCTGCTCGACCGGCGTCGGAATCGGGGCAAGCCGTGTCGGCGACGGCGGCGCCACCATCGATTCGATATCGATTGCCCCGATCGCCGTAACCGTCTCGGTCGTTTCGGCAGTCTCGGCCGCATCAGCGCCATCATCTGCAATGTTTTGTGCAATATCAGTAGTCATAATGCACCTCTCATTCCTTTCCATACATGATTATTAAGATTGCTTTTCTCGAATTTGATTGCCCGATGTTCCCTGTTTCACGTGAAACATCAGAAGTTACGTCGTGCGGCTATACCTAAGATATGAGCAAAAAGATCGCAGTATTGACGGGTGCGGGGATTTCCACGTCCGCAGGTATTCCCGACTTCCGTGGACCGGACGGCGTCTGGACTAAGCACCCTGAACAAACGAAAGTGTATGACATCGAAGCATTCCTTTGCCACGAGGAAGATCGCAAGTATTCCTGGCGTTGGCAGAAGGAATCGCCCGTATGGAACGCGCAGCCGGGCACCGCGCATAAGGCGCTCGTCAAACTGGAACAGGCTGGCATGCTGACGCTGCTCGCCACACAGAATTTCGACGCGCTGCACGAAAAAGCAGGCAATAGCAGCGACGTCATCGTCAATCTGCATGGCACCATCGGTACCTCGCACTGCATGAAGTGCCATGCAAAATATGACACCGCCGACATCATGGCGAATCTCGACAACGAACCCGATCCGCACTGCCATCGCAGACTGCCCTACAGCGGCAACATGCCATGCAACGGACTCATCAAAACCGACGTGGTCTACTTCGGCGAGGCGCTGCCGGACGGCGCGCTCGAAAAATCGTATCGACTCGCAACGCAGGCCGACGAACTGTGGGTCATCGGATCCACGCTGGAAGTCATGCCCGCGGCAAGCATCGTGCCCATAGCCGCAGAGGCGGGCGTGCCGATCACCATTATGAACATGGGACGCACGCAATACGATCGGTTGGCCGACCGGCTTATCCACGACGATATCGCCGTCGCCCTGCCGCAGCTCGTCAACGAAACCATCACCGCCGAGCAGTAAGCCGCACAGTAAATACGTTTTCTCGTACGTCTTGCAGTACCGGCACAAATCGTTGGAATTACACCGGTTTTGGTTGGTCGTTACCAAAATCCGAATTTTTCAACGACAAAAATCCGAATGACGTAACGGCTAGTCAAGCAATATAAACAACAAAAGGGTCTTGGATTGCTTTGCGACAATCAGAAATCATCGCAAGGCTTTCCAAGACCCTTATTGGTTATCAAATACTGAAAAACGGTACTGAAATCAGTAAATGCGCTTCGGCTGGAAACCGGCTTCCCGCAATGCCTCGAGCACACGATCAATGTGGTCGGGACCATTCGTTTCAACCGTCACGCCCAAAGCCACGGCATTCGCGTAATGGCTGGACGCCTTGAACTGGTCGTGATCCAGCGCGATAACGTTCGCACGCTGCTCGGCCAGCAATGTGGCGACCTTCACCAGCTGTCCCGGGGTATCGGGCAGCTCGACCTCGAAATGCATGATGCGGCCACGCGTGATCATACCCTTCTGAATCACAGCGCCAATGGACACAGTGTCTTCATTACCGCCAGACATGATCGGCACCACCACATGCGGACCCTTCGCCTCAGCGAACTTGCGCGAGCGCAGGTTGAGGTGCTCGAGCGCAGCCAGAGACACAGCGCCGGCAGCCTCAACCACCAGCTTGTGCTTTTCGAGCATGAGCAGGATCATCTCGTTGATGTCACGCTCGGTCACGGTGACAATGTCGTCAAGGAATTCGTTGAGCAGCGCGAACGTGAGATCGCCCGGACGCTTCACAGCGACGCCCTCGGCGGACGTGCGCACCTGGTCGGCGGCAACCACATGACCTGCGGCCAGCGAATTCTTCCATGCTGGGCTACCCTCCGGAATCGCGCCGATCACGCGCACTTCCGGCTTGAACGTCTTGATGGCGAGCGCCACACCGGCACCAAGACCGCCACCGCCCAGCGGCACGACCACGTCGGTGACGTTCGGCACGTCTTCGAGGATTTCAAGGCCGATGGTGCCCTGACCGCACAGCACCTCGTAATCGTCGAATGGCGGCACGTAGATCATGCCTTCGGTGTCGCTCAATTCCTGGGCGCGGGCTGCGGATTCGTCGAACACCTCGCCGTACAGCACCACGTCTGCACCGTACGCCTTGGTGGCGTCAACCTTCAGCGGCGGAGTGATCTGCGGCATGCAGATCGTTGCCTTCGCACCACGTTCGCGAGCCGCATAGGCCACGCCCTGCGCATGGTTGCCCGCGGAAGCGGTGACAATGCCGCGAGCCAGCTGCTCATCACTCAGGGATGCGATCTTGTTGTAGGCGCCGCGAATCTTGAACGATCCGGTGACCTGGAGATTCTCAGGCTTGAGCAGAATCTCATGTCCGGTCATGTCGGACAGCACCTTGGACGGAATGATTTCCGTGTGGCGCGCAGTGCCCTTGAGTCGTTCGGCGGCTAGTTTCAGTTCAGCTGCGTGATCGCGCTGCAATGCTTTGAGAACCTCGTTTTGTTCCATGAGCGTTATTGTAAGCGTACGTCTGCCGAAACTGCCTTATCATGCGGCTTTCGCGATGAAAAGTGAGATTGCTTGCGAAAAGTAATCACAAGCAATCAGGAATAATCGCAATACATAATCTGATAAATCACAATACAAATAAAGAAAAAGCGTTCGTACGATCCCGTGATGAATCGCACGAACGCTTTTTGCAGAGAGTTTATAGGAAAGATCGATCAGAGCTGGATCACGACCCCCTCCCAGCGAGCGAGCTCGCCGCGAGCGACCGACTTTACGCTATGCACAGCATCATAGGTGCTGAGCAGTACCTGCGACTCGCCCACGCCATCCTCAAGCAGTTGCGCGACCTCAGCAGGCACCTGCGCCGTCCTATCAGTGAGATTGACGATGACGAGAATCGTGTCGTCGCCGCTGGTACGGGTGAAGGAATACACCTGCTCGCTGTCTGCCGCGACCAGATTCCATTCGCCCGTCGCGATGGTCGCGTTGTTGTGACGCATGGCGATGAGCTTCTTGTAGAAGCTGTACACGGATCCGGGATCGTCGAATTCCTCGGCTGCGTTGATCTCGACATGATTCGGATTGACACCGATCCACGGTTCCGTCGCCGCGTCCGGCGCGGTGAAACCTGCATACCTGGAAGCATCCCACTGCATCGGCGTGCGCGAATTGTCGCGGCCGATGAGCGCGAGGGCCGCCATCATCGATTCTGAGGACTGGCATTTCGCCTCCTCCACGCGCTGGCGGTAGGCGTTGACGGCCTCCAGATCGCGATACTGCTCGAGCGTGGTGAAGTGTGCGTTGGTCATGCCCAGCTCTTCGCCCTCGTAAATGTAAGGGGTGCCGCGGTGCATGTGCAGCAGCATGCCGAACGCCTTGGCGCTCAGCTCGCGCGACTCGCGATCCGTGTCATTGCCCCAACGGGAGACGACGCGCGGCTGATCATGGTTGCAGAAGAACAGGCTGGCCCAGCCGGCGTCCCTCACGGCCTCCTGCTGCGCGGCAAGACTCGCGCGAAGGTTCCCGACCTCGAACGGCACGGTGTTCCACTTGGAGCCCTTCTGGTCGATGCCCACATGGTCGAACAGGAACAGCATGTCGAGCTCCTTGTGGGCCGGATCGGTGATGAACTCGTTGCGTGCCGGAGTGATGCCCGGCGCTTCGCCGACGTTCATGTAGCCTTCGCGGCCTTCGAACACTTCGCGGCGCATTTCGGCAAGGAACTCGTCGATGCGCGGACCGTCGGAGCACCATGGGAACGGGCTGGAATAGCCTTCCTCACCAACCGGATAATCCTCAATCTCGCAGCCGTCTTCTCCCGGCAGCTTGCCGTTCTTATCAACAGTCTTCGAAACCTGCGTGATCACATCCATACGGAAGCCGTCAATGCCGCGATCCATCCACCAATTCATCATCTTGTAGACGGCCTTGCGCACTTCCGGATTCTCCCAATTCAAATCCGGCTGCTTCTTGGAATACTGGTGGAAGAAATACTCGCCGCGCTTCGGATCGTACTCCCAAGCGGAACCGCCGAAATAGGAACCCCACTGGTTCGGCTCGGCACCCGGAGTGCCCGGCTCATGCCCCGGCCTGGCTGGACGCCACCAATACCAGTCGGCATGCGGATCGTCCTTGTCGCGGGAAGCCTGGAACCAAGCATGCTCGTCGGACGTGTGGTTGACCACCAAATCCATCACGATCTTCAGACCGCGCTTGTGCGCTTCGGCAAGCAGCTCGTCCATATCCTCCAAGGTGCCGAACAGCGGATCGATATCCTGATAATCGGAAATATCGTAGCCGTTGTCGTCCTGCGGCGACTTGTAGACCGGGCTCAACCACACCACGTCCACGCCAAGATCGGCCAGATAGTCAAGACGGCTGGTGATGCCCTTCAGATCGCCGATGCCGTCGCCGTTCGTGTCTTGGAAGGAACGAGGATACACCTGATACACCACCGCGTTGGCCCACCACGGGTTCGGGGTCGCGCCGTTGGAACGCACGGTGTCGGGAAGGGTGGAACGATTGAAATTCGTCATGTCGTGGAGCTCCTTTGCTTGACGTTTGTTAGATTTTCGTTCGATCTTTCGTGACTGACTCTGCCCGTTTTCAGCTCATGTCAGCTTCATGCAGAAGATCGATTTTGCCTACTCCCCTATGGTATGCAACCCTGTTTTTCTTTCTTTCCCGCGGCGAGTTGTGCAAAGCAAGAAAAGAATACGCTTCTTACGGACGCGAAAAACCAATCCGCAAAAATAAAAAACGCGGGACGTTCCAGAAAGGGAAATGGAACGTCCCGCGCTGGGGAGTGGGATAGGCCAGTCCCGCTCAGAGCGGTGAAGTGTTACTTCCTGAACGGACGGCCTACGGCCGCGTTGTCCCTGCCTTCACTCGCCTATCGGATCGCTCAGGGAGAGCCTATGAACAGACCACTGGGCTGTTCACTTAACGGCTCCCCTCATCACTCCACCGACGACCCACTTCTGGGCGAAGATGTAGACGATGAGGACCGGAGCCATGGCCATCAGATAGGACGCGAAGGCCATCGGATAGTTCGACGTGAACTGGCTTTGGAACACGTACTGTGCGAGCGGAATCGTCTGATTGCTCTGATCAGTCAGCGTGATCAACGGCAGCAGGAAGTCGTTCCAAGCCCACAGTGCGGTCAAAATCGCAATCGTGGCATTAATCGGACCCATCAGCGGGAAAATGATTGTCCAGAAAATACGCCAGGTGGAAGCACCGTCGATACGAGCCGCCTCTTCCAACGAAATCGGAATCGAACGAATAAAACCAATCGCAATAAACAGGTTGGTGCCGATGCCAAGAATCGTGTACAGAATAATCAAACCAAGCTGATTATCAAGATGCAACGTACCCATTTCCTTCGCGACCGGCAGCATGATCACCGTGAACGGCACGAACATCATCGCAAGGAAGAAGTAATACAGGAAGCGGAAGAATCGCTTATCCATATTTCGTGCCACAGCATACGCGACGAACGTGTTCGTCAGCAGCGTCAACACCACCGCGCACACGGTGATGATCGCGGAGTTAAGTGCGGCCTTCGGATAGTTCACCTTATTCCATGCGTCGGCGAAATTATGCCATTCCCACGTGGTCGGCAAGCTGAACGTGCCAGCCTCGCCCGGCGTCTTCAACGCGGTGACCACAGCGAAATACAACGGCACGAGCACGGTAAGGCTCAACACCGTCACAACCGCGGTCAGCCACCAGTTGACCTTATGATCCCTGCGGATTTTCTCCGGCTTTGCTTGCGCTTGAACGCCAGTCTTTGCAGTCTTTGCAACAGTTGCGCTAGTCATGATATTTCCTCTTTACCTTCAGACTTTCAGACCCTTGCTCAGACCTTTTCCTTGCCACTGAAGAACTTCAGCTGCACAAAGGCCAGGATTGCCAGCACGATGAAGAACGTGACCGCGTTCGCCATCTGGTAGGAGTATTCGCCATTACCAAGGCCGTTCTGGAAGATCAGGTACGAGACGGTTTCGGTCTTGGAATCCGGGCCGCCCTTGGTCAATGCCATGATCTGGTCGAACGCGCCGAGCGAATTCTTGAGGCTCAACACCATGTTGATGGTGAAGAACGGGCCGATCAGCGGGAAGGTGATCTGCCAGAAGTTCTGCCAAGCGCTCACGCCGTCGATTGCGGCTGCCTCGTAAATCTCGTTGTCGATGGTCTGAAGGCCAGCCAAGTACAACAGCGTGGAGTAGGCCACGCCCTGCCAGATCGACAGGAACACAATCGGGAACCATGCCAAATCCGGATTGGAAATCATCGACGTCGACAGCCAATCAATATGCAGCGCCTGACCGATCGCCGGCAGCGGCGTCATGAAAATGTACTTGAACACGTAGCCGATCACCAGCACCGACAAGGTGTACGGAATGAAGAAGATCGCACGGAATCCGTTTTTGAACGCGATTTTCGAATTCAGCAGCACCGCAAGGAACATGCCAAGAAAATTCGTGCCAATCGTAATCAAAATTGCGATGAAAATAGTAAACAGGTACGCGTGACCGACGCGAGAATCCTGGAACATCGCAATATAATTCTTCAATCCGATGAATTTAAAATCACCGTAACCCTGCGAATTAGTGAACGAGTATGCCGCGCCCTGCAGGAACGGCCAATACAGGAAGATGGACACCAGAATCACAGCCGGAACGGTCATCCAATAAAATGCCGGATCAACCTTGCGCTTGGAATATTTCGAAACCTTATTCTTGGAAGTTTTTGCCGATTTCTTCGCAGTATTTGCAGTATGTGCGGTAGTCATGTCCGTTCCTCCTCTCACCTGAAGTTTCTGGCTTCGATCTTGTCGTATTCGGATTGCATGCTGTTCAGGAATTTTTCGGTGTTGCCCGACTGAATCAGCGTCTGCAGGAAGCCTGCGAGATTGATGCTGGCTGGCACGTAATGGTCGCAGAAATCGGCCAGCTTGCCCGCCTGGTAGAAGTCGAGCACGCCATTCAGCGCTTCGTCACCCACATACGTGTCTTTGTAGGGGGTGAATGCGGACTGCTGCTTGGAGTAGTCCTTGATGTTTTCGTCGTTCATCAGAAAGTCGATGAATTCGCGCGCTTCCTTCTCATGCTTGGTGTGCGCACCCATGGTCAGAATCACGTCATCGCCTGCCGTGAGCTGCTGTTCTTCGGCATTATCAGTTGCCGGCATTTGCGCGAACCGCAGGTTGGCATCGCTGTTGATGAGTCGGATCTGCGGAATCGCGTAGGTGCCGAGTGGCAGAATCGCGGCTTTGCCAGCGGCCAGATCCTGCGTAGCCTGCTGGTAGGTAACTGCCGGATTCTTCTGCGTGTAATTCTGGTAGATCTCGACCAGCTGATCGCTGACAGTGCCCCACAGGTCGGAGAATTTCTTCGATCCGTCTTTGAGGGAAAGATATTCGGATTCCGGCACCAGCGTGGAATTGAGTGACGCCAACGGCGCCTGAAGTGTCCACGGATCGGCAGTGCTCGCTTCGATCGGTACAATGCCCTTGCTCTTGAAGCGTTGCAGCAGGTCGATGAATTCGCTCCATGTCTGCGGCGGATTGTCGGGATCCTCGCCCGCCTGCTCCCACACGTCGGCGTTGATGATGTAGCCAGATGCGTTACCCGCATACGGCAGGCCGTACAGGCGCTTCTTGGATTCGTCGTTGGTTTGTACAAGGCTCTTGGCGATGTTCACCATGCCTGGATTGAGTTCGTCGACGATGTCGTCGTCGGTAAAATCGTGGAAGACACCTGCTTCGGCGAGCATACCGAAATTAATATCGCCATTGATAGTGATGACATCGGGTTCGCGATTTTTCACCAGTCGAGTACGCAGATCGGTAGTTGCGTCGGACGAATTGTTGACGTTGACTTTGATGTTGGGATGGGTTTTCTCGAATTCCTTTGCTTTTGCGGTGAACCAGTCCGCCGCTTCGGCTTTATACTGAAAGAAATCCAAAGTGACGGTTCCAGCGGTACTGTTGCCGCAACCGGCAAGACCGGCAGTCAATGCGACTGCGCATACGGCTGTGAGCGTACGGCATACAATCCTCCTGAATTTACCTACACTGGTGGTGGAATCAGGTTTCATTCTCGACTCCTTTGTATCTTTTCTCCACTACGGTGCAGCAGCTTCCTTACCGCATCACCGTTACTGGAAATTGTAGAAGGAGGCAGTTTTCATTCCCAGCTCAGCGCGCCTGTACGGGGCGGAAAACAAAAACGACGAGATTTTGTCACTCTGAGAAAGTAATTTGATGCACGATGTACGCGAACAGGAGCACGAAGGATGGTGCAGATGGCGGTTTCACCTCTGCCACAGTGGTTTGAAGGCTCGGAATATACCCATAAAGTCGCGGTTTGCGTCATGAAATACGGTCCGATTTCGCGTATTACTTTGGCACAGATTTTAGGACTTTCGCAAGGCGCGGTTTCCCGTATTACCAGCGATCTGATTTATGCTGGTGTGATCGAGGAGACGCCGATGCCGTCCGGCAAGGCCGGTAAACTGCCGAAAGGTTTCGTTCAGAAAGAAAATACGGAACGTCGCGGCCGCCCGCAAATGGGATTGCGAATAATCAAGAACGCGCGATCTTTCGTCGGCATGAAAATCAATGCGACGCATATTTCGGCGGTTGCGGTCAACGCAATCGGGCAGATTATCACCGGATGCCACGATTTGGAAATCGAAGACACGTCGCCGCAAACAGTGGTCACGCTGATCAAACAACTGACGATCGACTGTTCCGACGAGGCGGAGATGGCAGGATGGCCGAAACCGTGCGCCGTGGGAATCTCGCTGGGCGGGTATGTCGTCGACAATGCCGTAGTGACGTTCGCACCGTTCATGCACTGGTCGCAGCCCGTGGAGCTTTCCGCTATGGTTCGCGAGGCTACCGGATTGCCGACAGGCATTTACAATGATATCGATTCGTTGGTCGTTGATGCCTGCCTGTTTGGGTCCGGTGTTGGATTGGATAGCTTCGCGGTGCTGACGTTCGGCGCAGGCGTCGGCTATTCGTTGACGGTCAACGGCGAGCTGGTGAGCTGTCCGGATAAAAGTTACGGTTTGGTCGGGCATATTCTGGTCGATCCGGATGGACCGCGTTGTGTTTCCGGACACAAGGGATGCGCGCAATGCCTGTCCGACAACTCGATCGCGGCGGAATATTCGCAGATTATCGGACATCCCGCATCATTCGACGATTTCGCACGTGACGCACGCGCGAACAAACCGCAGGCGACGAATCTGGTGAACCGCACCTGCTTCCGTCTCGGCACCATGGTGGCGACCATCGCCAATCTTGCCATGCCAGACAAAATCATGATCGCCGGAGAATCGTCGTTCATCGCGAAATTCGGCATTGACGACTTGCGCAACGGCATCAACATGTATCGGCATAGCCAGGCCGCGCCAGTGGATTTTGAAATTCCCGACCATGATTGGGCATTGTGGGCCAAGGCTGCCGCAGCGCAGGCGATTCGGCAATATGTTGGCTGATTGATTACTTGATTGTTTTTTAATGCAAAAATCCTCCCTTTTGTTCAGGGAGGATTTTTGTTATGCGATTACGGCTTATTCAGCGCTCTCGACGGGCGCAAGCACAGCCTTGAAAAGGACTGCTTGCGCCGGATGCAGTGCCGGCGGGCGGATACCGTACGTGGCGAGCGCACGTCCGGTCATCTTCACACCTTCGGCCTTCCACCAGCCGAGCGGGCTCTGTCCGTTGGCAATGTCTTGCTTGGCGAGGTCGAGGCTCACGTCGAGCGGAGACACCTCATACACCTTGTCGGGGTCGAGGCCGGGCAGGCGTACCGGCGCGGCCGGGTAGGTCTGCGAGGTGGTGAGCTGGGTGAAACGGTAGATGGCGGCTGCCTTGTTGGGCATGACCACACCGTCCAAGCGCACTGCCGGATCGGCGGCGTCGGAATGCACGACTGTGTCGACTGCGAACCATTCGCGATGCTTCTTGAATTCGGCGACCCATTCGGCGAGCGCGTCGATGTCTTCCTGCGGTTCCTTGAGCAGGTTCCATTCGATGCCCATGTGCCCGAAGAAGGCCATGGCCATGCGCAGTTCCTGCGTGGTTGCGCGATGCGTGGAGTGCGCCGGTGATGCGCCCACGTGTTCGCCGATCATTTCCGGAGGCACGAGCAGCGATGTATAGCGCTGGATGTCGGCGCGTTCCACCGGATCAACGCAGTCGGATCCCCAAATGCGGTCGGCTACTTCGAGAATGCCGAGGTCCACGCGGCCGCCGCCGGAAGAGCAGCTTTCGATTTCAAGTCCCGGATGTGCGGCCTTCAGATCGGTGAAAATGCGATATACGGCGAGCGTCTGCTGGTGCACTGCCGGGCGTCCGGTGCGCGGGGAGACGGCTTCGGTGACGAGCTTGTTGTGATCCCACTTGATGTAGTCGATGCCGAGTTCACCAACGAGCTTGTCCATTGCGTCGTAAATGTAGTCGTAGGCGTCCGGATTGGTCAGGTCCACAACCTGCTGGGTACGTCCCTGCATTGGCAGACGGCCTTCAGTGGGCTTCAACACCCAGTCGGGATGCGTGCGGAACAGGTCGGAATCCGGGTTGACCATTTCCGGCTCGAACCACAGGCCGAATTCGAGTCCCTTGCCATGCACATAATCGGCGAGTGCCTTGAGTGACTTGTCGCCGTCGGGCCACACGTCTTGCGAGATCTGCCAGTCGCCAAGGCCGGAGGTGTCGTCGCGGCGGGAGCCGAACCAGCCGTCATCCACCACGAAACGTTCCACGCCACTTTCCACAGCCTTGTCGGCGAGTGCGGTGAGGGTGTCGTAATCATGGTTGAAGTAGACGGCTTCCCACGTGTTGAGAATGACCGGGCGTGGCTTGGGTGCGATGTTGTGTTCAGCGAGCCAGTCGCGGTGCACGCGGCGAATGTAGCCGTGGAAGCGGGCTGCGACTTCGTTGAGGCCTTCGCCATAGGAGCCGATGAGCCATGGGGTGGCGTAGGACTCTCCGTTGGCGAGGCTGATTTCACCGCCGAACAGCACTTCGCCGCCGCCAATCACGCCGCTGGTATAGGGCAGGCGTTCCGCGGAAAGCACGCTGTTGCCGCTCCAGGCCACGTGTGCGGAGTAGACGTTGCCGTGCGTGAAGCCGAAGCCTTTTTCGCCGACGCTGAGCAGCAGGGTAGCATCGAAGTCTGGGCGTCCGGCCATGGATGCTTTGGCGAAGCGGCCGAGGGTGAAGTCTTGACGCTGCGGGGAGCGTTCGCGCAGATGGTGGCCGGTGGTGGTGAGGATTTCGTTGGCGTCGGCCGGCACGGTGAATGCGAGTTCGATCTTGCCGACTTCGAGCTGGCCTTCGCCAGTGTTCACGACTTCGGCGTTCTGACGGATGAGGCCGGTTTCGTCGAGTTCGCAGGTCCAGATGAGTTTCACATGCTGTTCCACGTCTTCTGCGGTGACGGTAACGGTTGGGGTCTGCTTAGGTTCGTCGGCCACGCTCCAGCTCGGGTATCCGTCTTTTTCACCCATGACGTAGGTTTTGCCAGCTGCCACGGTTTCGGCGGTGATGTTGCTGACTGCGAACTTGCAGAACAGTTCCACGCCGTCGCGGCGCACGTCGAAGCGGGTTGCGCCAATCCAGGATTCGGATTGCGTGGGCAGTACGCTCGGCCATGAGGTGTAGTCGAGCGCGCCGGAAACGCGCTGTGGCATTTGCGCGTCGAACATGTCGATCGCGGTTGCCGGGGCTGCGAGCGGGCGGCCCCAGTGCACAAGTCGCGGCAGATCATTGCCGGGGAATACGAGTGCGAACGCCACGTTTGCGGCTGGCTGTTCGGCGTAGACCGCAGTGAGTTCGGTACCGTTGGTAGCGTTGCCATGGAAGGTCTGAATGAGCGTCATTGCAGCATCCTTTACATATTGCGATTGCCTTGTATTGTCACCTTCGATGGTATGACAAGCTTCATTTGTTGACGTCGCCGAGCGTGTTTCTTTCTGTCGGAAAGTATTTCTTGCGACCATAGAATCGCAAGAAATATTATTACGTAAACATTACCGTTGAAATCGCAATCATCTTTACCAAGATTTACTTGGCATTTCAATATTTCTTACGTTTTTGCGACTACAAAATAGCAATTATCGTTTTCCAGCGAAAAAATCAGTCATCAATCGTGCGCATTCCGATTCACGAACGCCGCCGATAACTTCCGGAACATGACCGACATGCGGGTCGCGAGGAATGTCCCAAATCGAACCGCATGCACCCAACTTGGCATCCCACGCGCCGAACACGATTCGTCCGACATGCGTTTGCAGGCACGCGCCGGCGCACATCGGGCACGGCTCCAAGGTAACAATCAACGTGCAATCGGCAAGATTCCACGTACCAAGCGACCGAGCGGCCTGCGTCATGGCCTTGACCTCGGCGTGCGCCAACGGATCGGCGTGCGCCTCGCGCAGATTACGGCCACTGCCGATCACCGCTCCCCCAGCGTCAAGCACGACGGCACCGACCGGTACCTCGCCTTCCGCGGCGGCCTCGCGGGCCAATTCAATCGCCAGCTCCATGTCGTCACTCCACTGCATACCCGCCACTATACGGTTCCGCTCGCGTGAAGCGAAAGACGAAACACGCCCATAAATACCTCTTGGTAGGCTGGAAGAGATTGAAGAAAACGCGCAAAAAGGAGGCACGTTGGCGGCATTCGAGTTGATTGTATGTATTATCGCCGCCGTCGTACTATCTTCATTCCTCAGCCGTTTCATTCCCAAGGTTTCCACACCGCTCGTGCAGATCGCGTTGGGTGCGCTGGCGTCGCAATTGCCGTTTTTCCCGAACGTCACGCTCGATCCGGAACTGTTCATGGTGCTGTTCATCGCGCCGCTGCTGTATTTGGAAGCGCATGAAATCGATAAAAGCGAGCTGCTGAAATCCGTTACATTGTCGCTTTCATTGGCAATTGGACTAGCGATCGCAACCATGGTGGCCGTTGGTTTCGCACTGCATGCCGTATGGCCCGCAATTCCCCTTGCCGCGGCACTGGCGCTCGGCGCCGCGCTTGGACCGACCGACGCGGTCGCCGTATCGTCGCTCGGCAAGGAAGCCGCGCTTACGCAACGTCAAACCAGCGTGCTTAAAGGCGAATCGCTATTCAACGACGCGTCCGGCATCGTCGGCTTCCAGTTTGCGATTGCGGCGGCCGTCAGTGGCGTGTTTACAGTGGGCGATTCGGCCGCACAGTTCGTGTTCTCATTCTTCGGCGGCGCCATTTTCGGCTTGGCAGTAGGCATGGTCGCCGACCTGTTATTTGAATCGTTGCGATCTTTCGGCTGGGAGACGACCACAAGCCGTATTTTGATGGAATTGTTCCTGCCGTTCATTCTGTATTTGGGTGCGGAAGCGGTGCATGTTTCCGGCATTCTTTCGGTGGTAACGGCCGGTTTGATCATCCGTTTCGATCGCACCGGCATCGGCCCGAATGTGGCTCGCACCAACATTGTTTCGTCAAGCGTATGGGGGGTATTCTCGTTCACGCTCAACGGCACGGTGTTCATTCTGCTTGGCATGTTGCTGCCGAATGCGATGAGCGCAAGCTGGGACGATCCGCAAGTCAGCAATTGGCTGCTACTGGTTGCGATTCTTACGGTTTCCGCAGTGGTAATCATCATGCGATTCCTGTGGATTTCATTGATGCTACGTCTCGCGCGAGATACCGTCACCGGCAAGCGACGCAAGATGACGGCGCAACGTTGGCGTTCGGCCGCGGTCATGACGTTCGGCGGGCCGAAAGGCACCATCACCCTGTCATTGATGTTCACGATCCCGTACACCATTACGGGAGGCGCGTGGTTCCCCATGCGTGACGAACTGATCTTCATCGCAGGTGGCGTGATCGTCGTAACCTTGCTGCTCGCCAACTTCCTGCTGCCGCTGCTGGCGCCGAATCGCAATAAAGACACTTCCGTGGAAATGACCGAAATCACCATCGAAGTGCTGCGACGGACCGTGGAGGAACTGACGGGACGAGTCACACCCGACAATCGTCGTGCGGTGCTGATGATCATCGACTCGTATACGAAACGTATCACACGACTGAAGCAGCGCATCGGAGAAATCGATCCGCAAGGGTATATGCAACTGCAGATCGACGCGCTCAACTGGGAGAAGGAATACGTCAAGGCGCGACTGGCGAAAGTCAAGGCGACGCCGAACGACGACAAGGCAGCGCACGATCTGGAAATCGAAGCATGCGAGCGCCTGCTCGACCAGATCATGAGCTCTCTGCGCCATATCGAAACGGAACATAATTCCGGACGCACCATCTGGCGAGTCAAAGGCCGCTTCAGGGCGTTGCAGAGGCGTTTGGGCACGGTGGTGAAGCGTGTGAACAGCCGCATTCGCCGCACTACCCCGCTGTTCAGCGACGACGAGCTGTTCGCGCACACCCGCGCGGTGCAGGTGGATGCCATCGAACATGTGATCGACCGCCTGTATGAGGAGATGGGCCGCGACACGTACAATACGGAACATTGCTCGGCACTGCTGTTGGATTACCGACGAGGCGAGGCTACGCTGAGGTCGCGCCCGAATGTGGGCACGAGCGCGGAGGCGCAGGCGCAGGCGGAAGAGGTGAAGCGCGAAAGCTACGGTATCGAGCTGGGTGTGATCCAAGACATGTACGAGGCGGGTGACATTACGCGCGCGCAATCCAAGCAGCTGCGACGCAACGTGTATGTGATGAGCGTGGACGCCGACGCGCAGATCTAGCATCCAACTGATCTGATGGGATCAGCAAGCTGGCGTGAGCCGGTGATCCGCAGCGAGTTTGTCTGCGGACGAACTGTGGAAACGTGGGGGACGAGACAACTGTAGGAACGGAACACGGCGTGGAAGGCGGCAAACTGGAGGCCATTCCACAATCTAAAACATGAGGGAATTGAAATTCTCAGATATTTCCCAGAAAACGCCAGACATGTACTCAGCATCGTCTGCTTATATAGGAGATGTCAGCAAAAGAGCCGACCAGGAACCCACAGCAGTTCCCGACAATTGAACCCTTTCTTCTTCTCTCTCCTTTCTCTCCCCGGTGGTCTTCTCTCCACCGGGGTTTCTTTTTGCCTTCAACGGGTGGATTCCTCCAGTCAGTGGGAAAATCTGCCCGCCAGCAAGCCGCCCAACGCCCCAAAACCTCCACCCACTGGAACAATCATCCCGCTTACAAGCCGCTCAGCGTCCCAATCCTTCCAGTGACTGGGAGGATTGCCCCGCTGAAACGGGTATATTGGAGGCATGAGTGAAATACGCGAGCACGAAACCAGCGATTCCCACGACTCCAGCAATCCAAACACCCCGACCGGTCTGATCGGGCGCAAATCGCAGGTGGTTCCGGGACGGTTCGGCGAGCCGCTACAGGTCACGCACGTACAGTATTCGCGCGGGGGTGGCAATGCGGCTCCACGACGCCCGCTGTTCCTCTGCCTGCACGGCTGGGGTTCCAATGAGGCTGATTTGGCCGACATGATGCGTTACGTAGCTCCCTACAACGATTTCGCGTCGTTGCGCGCGCCGCTCGTGCTGCAGGAGGCTGGTTCCGGTGAATTCGGTTTCGGTCAGGGCGCGTATTCGTGGTTCCATGATTGCGTGCCTTCCGGCGAAGATTTGGATCGCGACGCTTATGCTGCCGCCCAAGCCATTGACGATTGGGTCGCGCGCAATGTTTCCGAAGATCGCGCTGTGGTGCCGATCGGTTTTTCGCAGGGTGGTTTGCTGGCGATTCAATTGCTGCGCGTCCATCCGGAACGGTACGCCGCATCAATCTCACTTTCCGGCTTCCTTGCTCCGGGAATCGTCGCCGGTAGCGCGCCTGCCGACAGTTATGTCGCGGAGTTGAATATTCCTGTGTTCTACGGTTATGGCAAGAACGATACCGTGATTCCGATGCCGGAGCTTTTCGCGACTGCCGCCTGGCTGGACGAGCATACGTTCCTCACGTCGAAAAGCTACCGTGGGCTCGATCATGCGGTTAGTCTCAACGAATTCAGCGATTTGCGCGACTGGCTTGCAACACACGATATCGCGCCGGGAATCCTGTAAGAAATCCTGCAGAAGAATCCCGTAGAAAATCCGTTGCATCGGATTTTACGCACCAAGCACATGGCAATCGTTACAGCCCGATATAAGCCACGATATAGCGATACCGCGTTAGACTGGAGCCAGCTAATAATCATTTCGCAATTGCCGGCATTCGCACGCTCAACCATGCGAACGTTCGAATGTTGGCGAGCGCCATACCGGCACATTCGCGTGCCTGGCAATAAGGAGTTTCGATGCTGCTGTCCGATCGCGACATTCTCGCCGCGCAGGCCGAAGGTCATATTTCACTCGATCCGTGGACCCCGGAAATGGTACAGCCTGCTTCCATTGACGTGCGTTTGGACCGTTTCTTCCGCCTGTTCAACAATCATGCGTACACGTATGTCGATCCGGCTGAGAATCAGGGCGAGCTGACCGAGCAGTTCGAGGTGGCTCAGGGCGAACCGTGGATTCTGCATCCGGGTGAGTTCGCGTTGGGATCCACGTGGGAGTATGTGAAGCTTGATCCGACGATTGCCGCCCGCCTGGAGGGCAAGAGCTCGCTGGGCCGCTTGGGTATTCTCACGCATTCCACCGCAGGCTTCATCGACCCTGGTTTCGAGGGTCATATCACGTTGGAATTGTCGAATGTGTCGACGTTACCGGTGAAGTTGTGGCCGGGCATGAAGATCGGTCAGATGTGCTTTTTCCAGCTCAGCTCCCCCGCAGAACATCCGTACGGTTCGCAAGGCACCGGCTCGCATTATCAGGGTCAGCGCGGTCCGACGCCGAGCCGTTCCTACGTGAACTTCTACAAAGCCGACATCGCCGACTAATCATCAAATATTCTTGGATTATCGCAATATATTGTCGATATAGGGCGATTGATATCGGTAGCAGGCTGCGGACGTTTTCTTGGAGATGATCACGCAGCCATTCCCTGGCTTTGACGGTATTGTACCGGACTCATCCAACCAAGCGACCGTTTGATGCGCTCGTGGTCGTGCCAGCGGATGCAGTCGTCGACCGAGTCGAGCACCTCGTCGCCCCAATGCCCGGGATAGACGGACTCCGTCTTCATTCGACCGAAGAAACCCCTCCGCGGCGGCGTCGTCCGGAGAACAGCCCTTTGGCGCCCGTCGACCGTGTCAGGCCGTAACGGCCCATGAGATCCAGCCATCCGGGCCACCGGCAGTAGTAGCCGCGGTCGGAACACACCAAGAGCCTCGCCCCCTCCGGGGGCGTTTCCACAGCCTTGACGAGCATCCTGTCGGCGAGCCCGGCGTTGGGACCGGAACCGGCCGTGTACGCGACGATCCCGCCATCGTGGCAGTCGACCGGCGGCGAGAGGCACGCCCTTCCCGTCCCGGGCCTTGATCTCGGTGATGTCCGTCAGCCACTTCTCATTCGGCCGTTCGGCCGTGAAGTCGCGGTCGGCGAGGTTGTCGGGAGCCGGCGTCGTCTCACCCTTGTAGGAGCTGTAGCGCCGCCGTCTCGGCACGTGCGCCGTCGGACCGTCCTCGGCCATGATCCTGCGGACCGCCTTCTCCGAGACGCCAGTCCTGAGCATGGCCTTGACCCTGCGGTACCCGTACCCGCCCTTGGAAGCGGCGAACGCCTCCGCCACCTCCGTCCTGAGCCCGGCGTATTTGTCAACGCCGAGCCTGGCGTGGTGGCAGTAGGTGGCTGCTTGGCGCGATGCCGGGCAAGCATGTCATCGAGCCGGGCGAATACGTCGGGCGCAGACAGTCGACCGGAAGCGTCTTCTCCCTGTTCGACAGGCGCCATAGGTCGGCGCCTAGGTCTTTTTCTGCGAGCCTCCACCACCTCCCGCATCAACGCGTTCTCCAGTTCCAGCTCCTCGACCCTGCGGCGCAACGCCTCCACGTCATCGCCGATGGCCCTGGCATTCCGGCTTCGTCACCGCGCAGGCTTGTTGGTCTGGCCGGCGTTCCTGTTTTTGGGCCGCAGCGCGGCCATGCCGCCCGGCACCGGTTCGATTGCCTTGGTCCTCGTCTCCAGCGGGATGATGGGTTTGGTCATATGGCCGGCATACCGGGGATCCACTGCCAGCCAGCGTTCCAGGCACTGCCTGGTCGGATAACCCAGGTGCTCGACCACCTGGTCATCGGCGTGGCGGAATACAAGTCCACCGCGCGCCGTCGTTCCTCGGGACCGAACATACGATAATCCTTTCGTCCAGTCTCCAAGAAAACGTCCGCAGCCCCTTATCAGAAAGAGAACCACGGAGATAATTCCTTGCCTGCTAATTAAGCCATGAAGTGATGTCGGGCCACACATCCGGGCCATCACGATTCAACTGGTATAAATCTTTTCAACATTCTCTCGAGCATTGCGAACAACACAAACAATATGATTGCAATGCCAAGATAGACGATAAGAGCGTCGGCGTAGACCTCACTGTACTTAAAGCTTTCTGATCCAATGATGGTCGCCCGGGCCATGATGTCCATCACGGAGATCGTATATAACAATGAAGTGTTCTTCAGCATATCAATCACCGAATTCGAAATGTTCGGCACAGCGTTAATCGCAGCCTGAGGAATGATTATACGAGACACTGCATGTACGGCAGGAAGGTTCAGTGATTTGATTGACTCCCTCTGGCCCTCACCAACCGTGAAGTAAGCGCTTCTGAAAATCTCGCAAAAATACGCACTGGCATAGAGCGTGAACGTAACAATCGCTACAGTGTTCGGATAGATGGTCACGTTACTGACGAACTTCGGATTTTGATGAACGAAGGCCACGATACGGGGCATTCCATAACAAACCACATACAGTTGCACAAGAATCGGAGTAGAACGAATCAGAGAAACAAGCAGGCCAACGATCGTATTCAGCACCGGGATCCGTCGCAGACGAACGACACAGAAAAGCATTCCGCCGAACAAACCCAAAAAAGCGGAAACCACTGTGACCAGCACTGCGACTGGTGCCGCCTGAAGAATTTCATAGAAATGATTAAAAGCGTATTGGGAATCGAATGACATATCAAGCAACCTTTTTCAATGAAGCGTCATAGACTACCGAAATCAACTTGTCGATAAGCGCGGCAATTACCCAGTAAATCAGCATAAGAGCTAAGTAGATTTCCAGTTGCCATAGGCCAAAGTCATCCGCGGAAAGCGTGATCGCCTTCTCATAAATATCCATGATACCGATAGTGAACAAAATCGAAGATTGCTTAACCGCAGTGATTAACAGATTGGCGAAATTCGGAAGACAATTAATTAGGGCCTGAGGAATGACGATACGCCTGTAGTAGGTCAGTTTCGACAAAGAGAGGGATTTCGCCGCTTGCACTTGTCCTTCTGATACAGCATCGAAGCCAGCTCTCATCATTTCTTCAAAGAAAGCCGACAGACTCAAGGCAAAGGCAATCAAGGCATATACCAGAGGATCATCCGAATCGACATCGATACCAAGGGAAGCAAGAAGCGCGGGAAGAGCGTAGTAGGAAATGAATAACAGCAGAAGCAATGGCGTACCACGCATCAACCACACATAACCTGTGACGATCATTTTTATGAGTCGATTGCGGGAACGCCCAAGACAGGTGAGCAGAATCCCGATGAACATACCTAGAACCACAGATTCCAGAACTATGCCTAGCGTATAAGGCAAACGCGTTAGTAGCGGCGGGAATGCCGATAAGAATGCCGATGCGTTGAAATAAGTATTCATTCTACTTACTCCTCGCCGTGATAGCGACGCAGGAATTCCTCGGTACGCTGTTGTTCCGGCCTGTTGAAAAGCTTCTCCGGGGTCCCCTGCTCCACAATGGAACCGTTTTCCATGAAAATAACGTTAGAAGAGATACGTCTGGCCAAAGCCATCTCATGGGTTACCACCAACATGGTACGCCCCTCCGAGGCGAGCTGCTCAATCACTTTCTCCACTTCTCCAACGAGTTCCGGGTCTAAGGCACTTGTCGGCTCATCAAGCAGAAGCAAATCAGGATTGACCGCAATTGCTCGGGCTATGCCCACGCGTTGCTTCTGCCCTCCCGATAGATCCTTGGGATATGATTGAGCCTTATCAGCAAGGCCGACTTTGTCTAAGAGTTCAAGGCCGAGTTGATATGCTTCCTTTCGAGGCATTTTCTTTGCATAAATCAAAGCCTCAGTGACATTCTGGATGGCTGTCAGATTCGCAAAAAGGTTATAAGACTGGAAAACCATAGCAGTCGCGCCACGTACGAAAGCAATGTCTTTACGATCTCTGGTAGCAAGGTCTATAGTCTTTCCAGCTAAAGTGAGTGTTCCGGATTCGGCGGTTTCAAGAAAATTCAGACACCTCAGAAGCGTGGTTTTACCGGAACCGCTCGGTCCGATAATAGAAACAACCTGTCCCTCATTTTGGCTGAATGAAACTGATTTTAAAATTGTATTGCCGTTAAAGCCTTTAACCAGATTCCTGATTTCTATTGACATGTCATCCTCTGTTTTTGTTTATGCGAGATTGCGAAATTGCCGCATCCATCACTGCAGTTGATCGATAACAGCTTTGTCGAAGGATGGTCCTTCGAATGGATCACCGAAATAATCTCTATAAATCGTTAGCAGCGCTTCGCAGGTTGGCGTAGGAACCCCCAATAGATTCCCCAATGCAACAAGAGGGGCAATACCATATGGGATGTCTTCTTGAATGAACCGATGCCGTATATCTTTGGGACCAATCAATGAGGAATAGACCGGATTGTTTTTAAATAATTCAGTCAATGTGGGGTAATGGCTTCCCCAAAACCCGTTAAGTTGCGCCGTGATGGGTATGTACGGGCTTTTTAACGCGTTTGCAAGATTGTGCCGTTCCCCATCAATATGCCTGACAAGTTGCTCTGTACGTTCTGTGAATCCGTCGGACAGCATGTAATACTCAGATCCGCTTTCGATTCGAGTCATATTCAGAAGGCAAAGTGGAGCATGGATGATGGGATTCGGAGCCATCAAAGAGGTGGCGAACACCGTGTCATAGTTCAGCACGTTCGAATAAGCGGATGACAAAAAACGGTTAGTTTCCTCATGAGCGTCCGAATTAATCGCATAGGCGATCTCGATAGATGATTTGAGTCCTTTGAAGAGCAGCGAAGCACTCTGTTCCGGTTTTTCGTTATCGAACATGAACTTTGAGACATACGGCATTCCCGTGGATTCAGCAATCGTTAACCGTTCCTTCTGGATGCCATCTTCTCCAGCCAATATCTGGAAAGCCTCATACGCGCCCCAATTCCCGTTGAACACGATAAGACGAATTGCCGAGCCGGGATTATTTTTTGCCCAGTCTCGCACGTTCTTAAAAACATCATTGTGATTATTAGCCCATGTGCAGATAATAATGAAGTCGGCACCATCCAAAACTTCAGCCAGATTATCGCTCGCATGAATCTTCCATAATCCATCAATCACGCCTGTGGAAGATATTGCAGAGCCCTGCAACGCCGCCAGTTTCGCCGCATTACGTGTATATACCATCGGGTTATATCCGAGAGAGCTTACATGCAAAGCCGCCGCGATGCCGGTGTTTCCAGCAGACAGAATAGCGATTTTCCCCATAACACCACCAACCACAAAATGAATTTTTAAAAGACATAAATCTGCCGTACGGGGAAACCGTACGGCAGAGGCTTCAATCGTCAATCACTTCCAATAGATAACACTATCGACCTTGTCTGCGCCCGGTAGTTTAAAGACGTCTTCGCCATACCACTTCTCGGACAGCTTGGACAAAGTGCCATTATTGCGGAAATCATCGAGAACCTTGTCCACATCCTTGCGGAGCTTCGCAGTGCTATCGCCCTTATGATACAGGAACACCGTTGGGAACAATCCGATGGAATCCGTCGTAGTCAGATCAAGGCCGAGTTCATCTTTAATGCTTTGGAAGGACGTGTAAGGGTAGATCGCCGCGTCATATTTGCCAGCACCGACGGCTTTAAGCACATCAGCGACCGTGGCGGATTTTTCTGTAGCACCTTCGAACTCAATTTTGTTGTTAGGATGCTTTTCATTGTATTGATTAATAAGAGTGTAGCGTGCATCATCCGTCGGAATCGGTGCAAGTTTCTTACCGGATTTCGCAAGATCCTCCAGAGAATTAATGTTCTTCTCATCCGATCGGATAATCAGTCTGGCATCGCTGAGACCCGTAGGATTTTCGGAATAATCAAAAGTCTTAAAACGCTCGGCAGTACCGTAGAAAGAGCACGTTGCCGCATCATACTTGCCACTCTGCAATCCCGTAAGCAAAGCATCCTGAGCCAGCGCGGTGTACTTGAATTTGTACTGGGGCAGTTTTTCATCAATCTTCTTCAGAAGTTCGAAATCGTAGCCAGTGTAGTTATTGCCGTCAACGAATGTATACGGTTTTTTCCCTGTCACACCGGCAATATTGACAACCTGAACATCTTTCGATGCTTCTGTATCATTCTTAGATGTTCCAGAGCCGCAGGCCGTCAAGGAGAAAACGGATGCCGCCGCTGCGATCACGGCTACAATACGCTTATTGATGAGGCTGTTAGACATTTATTTTCCCTTCCTCTTGGCATAACTATCCAACTGATGAGAAGCATGCTATCTGAGGAATGAACCCAAAATGCCTTTCGCGCTATCTTATCTTTAATGGAGAAACTATAAACGTGATTTATAAACGCCAACGAGACAAACGGTCTCGGACAGATCAGACGCTACCGAAGTAAATAACGCAAATGCCCAATCAGCATCCTAGAAGCAAAAGCCAAAAAGATGAATGAAAGCAAACCCATATCCAACTTAAATCGAGGTGCGAGCGGATTCCCAGACTGGCACGGCGGCTCCCAATGACAGGCAACAAAAATAGCAGCGGAACAGGTTTCTCATGGGTGTGCAGCCCAATTGGAATTCCATGGACTTTGATGAGAAATGTATGGAGCCGAGGCAGATGATTCAATGACGGCAAGGAGAGACTGTTTTGGGGAGTATCGACATGAATGACGGTATCGTGCGTCGTCCACGGTACAGGGGATGGACCCGTGATCGCTACGACTGCAGTCGGGCTTCTCCATTCCATTCCCATGAGAGGGCGCACGCTCCAAAGACGTGCGCCCTCTCATGGGAATGGAATGGAGAATGAAATCAACGGCCTTCTATCTGGACATGATCCCCGTTCTCGCAATTGACCCCAGCCAGTCCAAGGATGGCTTCGGATAGCGTTCGAAGGTGTCCCTGTCCCAGGAGGCCAGGCCGAACGTCGGAGCGAACGAGCCCCACTCGTAGTTGTCGAGCAGGGACCAGTGGAGGTATCCCCTCACGTCGATACCGTCGTCCATCGCGTCGTGCATGCCGGCTATGGCGTCGAAGGTGTAATCGATTCTCCGGCGGTCATCGGCAGTGGCGATGCCATTTTCGGTGACGATTATCGGCGTGCGTTTGGCGACGTTCCAAGTATGGCGGATGGCGATGCCCAGCGCCGGCGGGAAGTACTCCCAGCCGGTGAGGGTGCGTTCCGCGTCCTCGGGGACCGGCACGGGGCCATCCTTGCCGATGAAGGTCCTCAGATAGGCCTGCACCCCAATGAAGTCATCCCCGGCCGCGGCCTCGGTGAAGTAGTCCTCGCGCGGGTACTGGTATTCCTCCATCTCCCGTTCGCATCCGGGCATGGCGTGGAACGCCTGGCAGGCGATGGTCCACCCGGACTTGATACGCGGGTTCTCGGACAGTATTTCCCTGGCTTTCCTGTGCGCTTTGACGAGCGTGGCGGAGATGTCCGGATCGGGCGCGGGCAGCGAGGCGGCCACGAAGTCGCTGCCTTCGGTTCCGCCACGGGTCAGCGCGACCATGTTCGGCTCGTTAATGGTGCAGACCCAGGTGACGTCGTGGAGGATCGGCATCACGTACCGCACGTACCGGGCGAAGTAGTCGACGGCATCGGCGTTGAGCCATCCGCCTTTGGTGGCGAGCCACAGCGGCAGTGTCATGTGGTTCAGCGTGACCATGGGCTCGACGCCGTTCTCGTGGCACGCGTCGATCATTTGGCGGTAGTGCAGCAGCTGCGCTTTGGAGAAGCAGCCCTCCGCGGGCTCGATGCGGGCCCATTCGATGGAGAAGCGGTACATGCCCAATCCGGCGTCGGCGAGCATTCTGATGTCCTCGCCGTAGCGGTGGTAGCTGTCGGCCGCGTCTCCCGACGGTTCGCTGAGGTCCGTGCGTTCGGCATGCTCCCTGGCCCACCAGTCGCTCGCGACGTTGTTCCCTTCGATCTGGTGCGCGGCCGTGGACGCGCCCCAGATGAATTCCGGCGGGAACTCGTATTGTTCTTTCATGACATGTCTTTCTATTTGATGCCCGTTCCGGCGACGCCCTGGATGAAGTAGCGCTGCAGGAATACGAACAGGAGGAGGATCGGGGTGACCACCAGTACCGCTCCGGCGAGCAGGACGCTGTAGTTCGTGGCGTTCTGGCCGGTGGAGTAGAGGGACAGTGCCACGGGCAGCGTGTACTTCTCCTCGGTCTGGGCCGCGACCAACGGCCACAGGAAGTTGTTCCAGGAGGACAGGAACGTGAGGATGGACAGCGTCGCCAGCGGCGGCCCGCACTGGGGCAGGACGATCTGGAAGAATATGCGCAGCTCACCGGCGCCGTCGACCCTCGCGGCCTCCATCAGCGCGTCGGGGATTCCGGAGATGAACTGTCTCATCAGGAAGACTCCGATGGGCTGGCACAGGAACGGCAGGATGAGCGCCGCGTAGGAGTTCGCGAGTCCCATGTTCGAGATGATCACGAACATGGGGACGAACGTGGCCACGCTCGGAACCATGAGCGTCACCATGACGGCGCCGAACAAGATGTTCTTGCCGGCGAAGTCCATCTTCGCCAGGGCGTATCCGACCATGGAGCAGAGCACCATGTTCCCGAGGACGGTGATCACGGCGACGACCATGCTGTTGGTGAAGTAGGTGCCGAAGTTCAGCTCCCCGAACCATTTCGCGAAGTTTGCAAGCGAGGCGTGCTCGGGCAGGAGCTTCGGCGGTTTGGCGAGGATCTCCCTCTGGGTCTTCAACGAGCCCAGCGCCATCCACAGGAACGGGAAGATCCAGAAGACTCCGATCACCGCGAGGACGCAGTAGGAGAGTCCACGCCCCTTGACGAATCGGCGCCAGAGCGACTGCTTGTTGCTTTGCGGCCTCGAGGCCGCGACTGTCGTGGCTGTCATCTCAATCCTCCTTGAGAATGCGGAACTGGAGCGCGCTGACCAGCGCGATGATGATGAACAGCACCCAGCTGGCTGCGGAAGCGATTCCGTACTGTCCGAAACCGAACTTCTGGTACACGTAGTACGCGGCGGAGAGCGTCGAGTCGAGCGGCCCTCCCTGGGTCATCACGAAGGATTCCTCGAAGAACTGCAGGTAGGCGACGGAAAGGAGCACGGCTCCCAGCAGCAGCGTGGGCTTGAGCAGCGGAAGCGTGATGCTGCGGAAGGTGCGCCATTTGCCCGCGCCGTCGATGGCCGCGGCCTCCTTCAGCTCCTCGGGGATGGCCTGCAGGCCGGCGAGGAAGATGATCATCAGCGTTCCCATGTTGCGCCAGATGGTCATGACCATCAGCGCGGGCAGTGCGTAGCGGGTGTCGTGCAGCCAGTCCGGTCCGGCAATGCCGAAGACGGCCAAGAGCGAGTTGAGCAGGCCGTCCTTCTGGAGGATGTACCTCCACACGACGGAGACTGCGACCACACTGGCGACGACCGGCGCGTAGAACACCGCCCTGAAGAACGCGTTGAGGTGCTTGGATCCCTTGTTGAGGGCCACCGCGAACGCGAGGGCGATCACCATGGTGATCGGCAGGCCGACGAGCACGAAGATTCCGGTGACGCCCAACGCGTGCAGGAAGCGACGATCGTGGAACAGTGCGATGTACTGGTCCAGTCCGACGAAGTTGACGTTGAACGGGGTGCGGAGGTCCTTGGAGGTGATGTCGGTGAAGGACATCGCCATCGAGGACAGGAGGGGGATCAGCATGAATACGCAGATTACATGTCG
>OAVC01000308.1_pt1 | contig 31226 bp, 28 predicted proteins | sample 1495261 | NCBI WGS metagenome assembly OAVC01 (sample SAMEA2580074, study PRJEB22360) | human gut metagenome | biome: human gut; feature: human-associated habitat; material: faeces | place: Denmark | collected 2008/2010
AATACATATCAGATTGTTTTTTTCTTATTTTTAGAGAAATAAACAAAGAATTATAAAACTCATCGCATCTCCCATTTTTTCACGGAGAAATCTATAGCTGCGCGCCTTTTGGGTCTTGACGGTATTGATACTGATTCCCAAACGTTCCGCAATCTCTTCCCAAGTATACCCTTCGATTCTCAGTAAGATGATCCGGCGTTGCTCGGTCGGAAGCTCTTCAATATGGTGATACAACTGACGGATGATTTCTTCCTTCACCGTCAAAGCATAAATCATATCCTCATCTTCTACGCTTTCTCCTTCAGCAAGGGAACTTAAAATGGTATCATGAATCTGATTGTTGCGTATATATAATAAGGTGTTGTTATAACAGGCACGATAGAGATAATTGGTGAGTTCTCTGATATCAGAGAAAGTACGCTTACCCTCCCAAATAGAAATAAACACCTCCTGGACCAAATCTTCCACCACATCGGGAACCGGCAATATTTTGGAAACATAAACACATAAAGCAGCATAAAAACGATCATAGAAATCGCCCCATATCTTTTCATCCTTTCGATTGACTCCTGCTACTATAGTGTCAAATTTATCGTTCATACTGTCACACTACCTGCGAAAAACAAACAAAATTCATTAAAATCGCCGCAACTACTTACTTTTGCGATATTTACAAATGCAAATATATTGTTTTTTTCAAAAACATAAGCTTCGCCAAACTATAAAATAGAAAATAAAAGTAACTTTCAACCAGCTCGACCGACTCCCCTCTCGTTCAAAATATCCGGCTTGCACCTCGAGATTTTTTTCATTTCCATCTCTCATACCTCTCATAAATTAATGTAAACATCATATCATCAAATGATTATATAATGAGAGATAATTTAAAATCTCGTATCTCTCATATTTTCCGCCTGCATCTCTCATACTGCTTCTTTCCTTTCATAACAAATGCAACATTTTTCTTCTTTTTTATCAAGCAGCACTTTGCCTCACAACTAACAGACATTTATATGCAAGGAAGCATTCAAGAGCGTTTTATCAAGCTGCGCTCCCGTATTATCTATCGCGCATCCAAACCGTTGCACTCCAGTGAACAGATCATTGCACTATAGTGAACAATTCCGTCTACTCAAGTGAATGATTCTATCCACTAGCGTGGAACGAATGGAATGTCGCTTTAATAATCTGAAAAGAGCGCCAATCTAGAATAAGACTACAAAGTATTCATCTATGAAATAGTACTGCTAATGACACAAACGGGCATAAAAAAAGAGCGAATCCTTCCGCTCTACCTTAAAGAATCCCCATAAAACGGGATTCTTCTTTTTTTCATCTTTCATTTACTTGTTACCCAAAAACTACTCTTTTTACTTAATACCTAATAAAACAATCTTTTTTCCTGAAAAACAATCTTAAAATGCTAATACCTAAAATTTATAAACTAATACCTTCTAATTTTCACCTTTTAATTTTACTCTTTCTAATACCTAAAAATCTAAGTAGTTTCACAACCACACTGCAAAGGTATAGCTGTTTTGTAAAATGACAAGAGCCATTTTATTAAAAAATATATTCAGACTTGTTTTTTTGACTTATATCAAGAGATCAGATAAAAAGACAGGCTAATTGGCACATTTAACCTCACTGCTTATACTATTTTCTTTAATTCTTCCTTAGCAAACCCTAGTTTCTTCAAAATTCCGATAATTTTCGAAGTAGCAAAAAGAAAGCATGCGAGAACATATAGAGGCAAAATTCTTACTTTTTAGTAGAGAGTAAACCACTAAATCAACAAGAATAACTTTATTTTTTGAACAAACTGTATGTTCATAACCCGAAATCACGGCGTTTTTTTCAATCCGCCCGTTCCCCTCCCCGATTTTTCGGAAGCAAAAACAGCTTGAGGATACAACTCTCACAACTTTTCTGTAACTTTGCAGCGTTAGATAATAAATAAAACAGGAATGGATTTTAAGTACGACGTAATTGTAATCGGTGCCGGACATGCCGGTTGCGAAGCGGCAGGCGCGGCCCGCCAATTACGGTCTCTCCCGCCAATTTAGGTTCAAAGACTTGTCTCATCACCATGGACATGAACAAGATCGGGCAAATGAGCTGTAATCCGGCAGTAGGAGGAATCGCCAAAGGACAAATTGTACGCGAAATAGATGCATTGGGTGGACAGATGGGATTGGTTACGGACGAGACGGCCATCCAATTCCGAATCTTGAACCGTTCAAAAGGTCCTGCCATGTGGAGTCCGCGAGCGCAATGCGATCGTGCCAAATTTATCTGGTCTTGGCGGGAGAGACTGGAAAATACACCCAATCTCCATATTTGGCAGGATACCGTCTGCGAACTTTTGGTAGAAAACGGAGAAGTGACCGGCCTGGTCACAGTTTGGGGAGTTACCTTCAAGGCAAAATGCATTGTACTGACCGCAGGAACTTTCCTCAACGGGCTTATGCATATCGGACGTCATAAGTTGCCGGGAGGAAGAATGGCCGAGCCGGCTTCTTACCAGCTGACTGAATCCATCGCCCGTCACGGAATCACATACGGCAGAATGAAAACGGGAACTCCGGTACGAATAGATGCACGTAGCGTCCACTTTGACCGGATGGAAACACAAGACGGAGAATGTGACTTCCATAAATTTTCATTTATGAACACAAGTGTGCGGCATTTAAAACAACTGCAATGCTGGACTTGCTATACAAACGAGGAGGTACACCGTATCCTACGTGAAGGTCTGCCGGATTCCCCTCTATTCAACGGGCAGATTCAAAGTATCGGCCCGCGCTATTGCCCGAGTATCGAAACCAAGATCGTTACTTTCCCTGACAAGAGCCAGCATCAGCTATTTCTGGAACCGGAAGGCGAGACGACTCAGGAGTTGTACTTGAACGGCTTCTCTTCTTCACTTCCGATGGACATACAGATTGCAGCACTAAAACAAATTCCGGCATTCAAAGATTTGGTGATCTACCGTCCGGGATATGCCATCGAATATGACTACTTCGACCCGACACAATTGAAACATACGTTGGAATCGAAGATTATCAAAAATCTATTCTTTGCCGGACAGGTGAATGGTACTACCGGATATGAAGAAGCCGGAGGACAAGGATTAATAGCCGGAATCAACGCACATATCAATTGTCATGGTGGCGAAGCATTTACATTAGCACGTGACGAAGCATATATAGGCGTATTGATCGATGATCTGGTAACTAAAGGTGTAGATGAGCCCTATCGAATGTTCACCTCGAGGGCTGAATACCGTATCTTGCTCCGAATGGATGACGCAGATATGCGGCTCACTGAAAGAGCCTATCAGCTTGGCCTGGCCAAAGAAAATCGTTATCAATTAATGAAAAGCAAAAAGGGAACAGTGGAGCAAATCGTTTCCTTCGCACAAAACTATTCGATGAAACCTGCATTAATCAATGATGCACTCAAAAAGATAGGAACCACTCCCCTGCGTCAAGGATGCAAGTTGATAGAAATACTGAATCGTCCGCAAGTGACGATTGAAAACATATCAGAGCATATTCCGGCATTCCAACGGGAATTGGAAAAAGCGACAAGTTCCGATGAGGGCCGAAAAGAAGAAATTATCGAAGCTGCTGAAATCTTAATCAAGTATCAAGGATACATTGACAGAGAACGGATGATAGCAGAAAAACTGGCACGATTGGAAAGTATAAAAATTAAAGGGAAGTTTGATTATGCTTCCATTCAGTCGCTGTCTACCGAAGCCCGCCAAAAGCTGGTAAAGATAGATCCGGAAACAATTGCCCAAGCAAGCAGAATACCGGGAGTATCTCCAAGCGACATCAATGTATTGCTGGTGCTTTCGGGACGATGATAATCGTGCAACGTTTCACGTGAAACAAAACATTTAAAGAAACGATATAAATCAATGATTATGAGCAAAGAAACGCTAATCAAAAGTATTCGGGAAATACCAGATTTCCCCATTCCCGGAATCTTGTTTTATGATGTTACGACATTATTCAAAGACCCGTGGTGTTTGCAGGAATTGTCGGATGTCATGTTCGATATGTATAAGGACAAAGGTATCACAAAAGTTATAGGCATAGAATCAAGAGGTTTCATCATGGGGCCTATTTTAGCAACCCGCCTGAATGCCGGCTTTGTTCCTATCCGCAAACCAGGCAAGCTTCCGGCCGAAACACTTGAGGCAAGTTATGACAAGGAATACGGAAAAGATACCGTGCAGATTCATAAAGATGCGCTGGACGAGAACGATGTAGTTCTGATACACGATGACCTGCTGGCAACAGGAGGAACAATGAAAGCAGCTTGTGAACTTGTGAAAATGCTAAAGCCTAAAAAAGTATATGTAAACTTCATCATCGAGTTGAAAGACCTGAACGGGAAAGCCGTATTCGGCGATGATGTAGAGGTAGAATCCGTACTGACGCTATAATACTCCGCGTCCTCTGTGTGATGAAACCCAAAGAATGAGAATAAGCATACGTATGGAAGCGAAGTTCAATGAATATCTGAAAGGAATCGTAGCCAATCTACCCGAAAAGCCGGGTATTTATCAATACCTGAATTCGGAAGGAACGATTATATACGTTGGAAAGGCTAAAAATTTAAAGAAAAGGGTCTACTCCTATTTCAGTAAAGAACACGAACCCGGAAAGACACGGGTGTTGGTCAGCAAAATCGTGGATATTCGCTACATTGTAGTCAACACGGAAGAGGACGCTCTCCTTCTGGAAAATAATCTGATAAAGAAATACAAACCCCGTTACAACGTTTTATTGAAGGATGACAAGACTTATCCTTCTATTTGCGTACAAAACGAATATTTTCCCCGAGTTTTCAAAACGAGAAAGATAATAAGAAACGGTTCTTCCTATTATGGTCCGTATAGCCACATCCCCTCGATGTATGCGGTATTGGACTTAATAAAGCATCTATATCCTTTGCGGACTTGCAATTTAAACTTAAGCCCGGAGAACATTCGGGCAGGTAAATTCAATGTCTGCCTGGAATATCATATCAAGAAATGCGCCGGACCATGCATCGGGCTGCAATCACAGGAAGACTACCTCAAGAATATCGATGAAATCAAAGAGATTCTCAAAGGAAATACGCAAGAAGTAAGCCGTATGCTGCTGGAGAAAATGCAGACATTGGCAGGTGAGATGAAGTTTGAGGAGGCACAGAAAATAAAAGAGAAGTATCTTTTAATAGAAAACTATCGTTCGAAGTCGGAGGTGGTCAGCTCTGTCCTTCATAATATAGATGTCTTTTCTATCGAAGAAGACGAAACCAATTCAGCCTTCATCAATTACCTCCATATCACCAACGGAGCTATCAACCAGGCTTTCACTTTCGAATATAAGAAGAAGCTGAATGAATCAAAAGAAGAACTTCTGACGCTGGGCATTATCGAGATGCGAGAGCGTTACAAGAGTCAGTCAAGAGAGGTTATCGTTCCTTTTGAGCTTGATATGGAGCTGAATAATGTAGTTTTCACCGTTCCCCAACGGGGAGATAAGAAGAAGCTATTGGAACTTTCCATCTTAAACGTGAAGCAATACAAGGCCGACCGCCTGAAGCAGGCGGAAAAGCTGAATCCGGAGCAGAGGAGCATGCGTTTGATGAAAGAGATACAACAAGAATTGCATTTGGAAAGGCCACCATTGCAGATTGAATGTTTCGATAACTCGAACATACAAGGTTCTGACGCAGTGGCAGCCTGCGTCGTATTCAAAAAAGCCAAACCATCGAAAAAGGATTACCGGAAATATAATATAAAGACCGTCGTAGGCCCGGATGACTACGCTTCGATGAAAGAAGTCGTCAGAAGGCGTTATCAGCGCGCTATTGAAGAAAACGCTCCTTTACCCGACTTGATTATCACTGATGGTGGAAAAGGACAAATAGAGGTCGTCAGAGAAGTTATTGAGGATGAGTTGCACCTCAATATTCCTATTGCCGGACTGGCAAAAGACAACCGCCACCGTACATCGGAACTCCTATTCGGCTTTCCACCGCAAATAATCGGTATCAAGCAGCATAGCCCACTCTTCCGCCTACTGACACAGATTCAGGATGAAGTACACCGCTTTGCAATCAGTTTCCATCGCGATAAACGCAGCAAACGGCAAGTGGCATCTGCACTGGATACCATCAAAGGGATTGGAGAAAAGACCAAAACGGCTCTTCTAAAAGAGTTCAAGAGCGTAAAACGAATCAAAGAGGCCTCATTAGAGGATATTGCTGCCGTTGTCGGAGAAGCCAAAGCAAAAATAGTCAAAGAAGGATTATAATATTTTCTTCCCAATACACCGTTTTCTCTTCTTAATTTTGTAAATTTGCCTTTCATAATCATGAAATAAAAGAAGAGTAATGCGAATTGTTATACAACGGGTAAGCCATGCATCAGTCACTATTGACGGAAACTGCAAGTCTGCCATCGGAAAAGGAATGCTGATTTTAGTCGGTATCGAGGAAGCCGACGGTCAGGAGGACATTGACTGGCTCTGCAAAAAGATAGTAAATCTACGTATTTTCGACGATGAAAATGGAGTAATGAATAAGTCTATTCTGGAAGACGGAGGCGAGATTCTGGTCGTCAGCCAGTTCACTCTGCACGCTTCCACCAAGAAAGGGAACCGTCCCTCCTACATCAAAGCCGCAAAGCCGGATGTATCCATTCCGCTTTACGAGCAGTTCTGCAAAGATCTGAGTAGCGCACTGGGCAAGGCAATCGGTACAGGTACTTTCGGGGCGGATATGAAAGTCGAACTTTTAAACGACGGCCCTGTTACTATATGTATAGATACCAAGAACAAAGAATAACAGACTGACTAACCATCAGTAACAACCCTATTAATCACAATTATTAACCCCTAAGCACTAAAGAAATGACTCTGGAAGAAGCTCAAAAACAAGTAGACCAATGGGTGAAGACATACGGTGTCCGCTACTTTAGCGAGTTGACCAACATGGCAGTTCTGACCGAAGAAGTCGGAGAACTGGCACGGGTTATGGCTCGAAAATATGGCGACCAATCCTTCAAAGAGGGAGAAAAAGACAACCTTGATGAAGAAATAGCAGACGTATTATGGGTGCTTCTCTGCATTGCCAACCAGACGGGTGTAGACATCACCGATGCGTTACAAAAGAGTATAGACAAGAAAACGAAACGAGATAATAAAAGACATATCAACAACCCAAAACTGAAAGATCATGGAAGAGAATAACTCACAGCCTAGCAAGTATGATGCCGCACTGGCAAAGTATAACACCAATCTGAACGATGCGGACATCCAAGCTCGCGTAGCCGAACTGATCAAGAAGAAAGTTCCGGAAAACAATACGGAAGACGTTAAGAAGTTCCTGTTCAACTGTATCGACCTGACTACACTGAACAGCACAGATAGCGATGAAAGCGTAATGCATTTCACCGAAAAAGTCAATCAGTTTGACGATGAATACCCTGATCTGAAGAATGTAGCGGCAATCTGCGTATATCCTAATTTTGCCGCTATCGTCAAGAATACGTTGGAGGTAGACGGAGTCAATATCGCCTGTGTATCAGGAGGTTTCCCTTCATCTCAGACTTTCATCGAAGTAAAAGTAGCAGAAACTGCATTGGCAATCACAGACGGCGCCGATGAAATAGACATCGTCATCTCCATAGGAAAGTTCTTGAGCGGAGACTACGAAGGAATGTGCGAAGAAATAGTGGAGTTGAAGGAAGTATGCAAAGAACATCATCTGAAAGTAATCCTCGAAACAGGAGCCTTGAAGAGTGCTTCCAACATCAAAAAAGCCTCTATCCTATCCATGTATTCGGGTGCGGATTTCATCAAAACGTCCACCGGCAAGCAACAGCCTGCCGCCACTCCGGAAGCTGCGTATGTGATGTGTGAAGCCATCAAGGAATACTATCAGAAAACAGGAAATAAAGTCGGATTCAAACCGGCAGGAGGCATCAATACAGTCAACGATGCAGTTGTTTATTACACCATCGTCAAGGAAGTACTGGGCGAGGAATGGCTCAACAACCAGCTGTTCCGCTTGGGTACCAGCCGTCTGGCCAATCTCCTCCTTTCGGATATCAAAGGCGAAGAAATCAAATTCTTCTAAACCCCAAGGGCTACATTAGCAATCAAATATGCCCTGCCGCGCTGGCTCCCGTCTTTACGGAAGCCGACGCGGCATTTTTTATATTAAGAAAAACTAAAGTTCGTTATCCTACAATTCGGAAAATTCGTTATCTTTGTAAACGATTTAGCGATGAAAATATAGCTAATCAGTTATATTAGAGAACGTTTCATTTATTACCAACTTCCTGAAATTCGGCAAAATTCAAAGTTATGAAGGTAATAAGCAAACGGGTCTCACGCACCTTCATGTATATACTTTTGTTATATATCGAATGGAGCGTGGGACTGTTGCTTGTATTATCATAACGGCTTGCCGAAGCCTCAGGAGGATACATTGCAACAGTTCTCACGCTTTTCTTAAATCTGAATGAAAGTATAGGATGGACGTATACACGAGAACCTTACGATTCAATCATAACCCTCTAAATCTATTCCTCAAAACCGAGAGGAAAAAAGGATTACGCATCGGCTATATGGAAGCCGCATTGGAAGGATTTTATCTTAATTCCATAGAAACCGGAATGCATCCGCAAAAATTATCCGATTTATTGTTAGAGAAATTTTATTGTAACGACACCGAATCCGTCACCGGATTATTCCAATTTCTGATCAATGAAGGCGATAGGGTCTCCTATCAAATCATGCTTCCTCACCTGCTTTCAGCAAGTAACATACATGAGCTCGAAGAGATCATCCACAAACGCTTTTCCGGAATAGAACGCTTCATCCGACAAGGAAAGAATCTATACAATTTCGTGAAGTATACAGAGGAAAGAAGAGACCCTATTATATGGATAAATGATTTGGAAAGAGGTATTGTCGGATGGGATATGGGGCTGCTCGTAGGATTGGTTCGCAGTGCTTTAGGAAGCGGATATATTACAAAAGAAGAAGCCTGGAGATACATAGAACAGGCCAATACATTATGCGCTGATGTACTCCATACACCGGAAGAAATAGATAAAAGCTTCCTAATAGGCAAAGCTATGAAATCAGAAAAGATAGAAGATTGGGATCGATTCTTGTCTTGTTATTCCCGCTTGGATAAATATCGAAAGTAATCATTTTTCGCGGTCCACCACGTAATTCAGATAGGCCCGGAGAGCTGTACATACATCCGAATCCGGCAAAGAGGCCAATAATCCGAGAGCTTTCTCTTTATACAGGTTCATGGTTTGAATTGCATATTCGATACCTCCGTTTTCTTTGATAAACGCGATCAAACGGGCTATTTCGTCAGGGGTAGCCGTACCGTCTTTCACCTTGATCGCAATCTCCCGAGCAGTATCGTCCTTCGTATTGTTCAGCACATAGAGAGCCGGTAAGGTCAACTTGCCTTCGAGCATATCATTACCTGTCGGCTTACCAATCTCCTTACTATTAAAGTAGTCAAAAATATCATCTTTAATCTGGAAGCAAATACCAATATACTCCCCTAGTAAACGGGCGAATTCGGCTTCTTCCTCATTTGCATCTACCGAGAGAGCCGCAGCCTTCGTGCAGGCAGCGAAAAGAGCAGCGGTTTTCTTACGGATTACGTCAAAATAAACGGATTCCGAGAAGCTATGATTACTTACATTCGAAAGTTGAAGCAATTCACCGTCGGCAAGGTCCTGCCCCAGCAAAGAAACCAGTCGAATGATAAGATGGCTTTTCGTTTGCTCGGCGTGAACCAGACTAGTGGCAAGCAAATAATCTCCCGTCAACACGGCTACCTTATTATTAAAGATGGCATTTACGGATAGTTGACCACGACGTTCGGTGCTCTCATCCACTACATCGTCATGCACCAAACTGGCCGTATGAAGCAGTTCCAGCGAAACAGCCGCATGAAGGGTAGAAGGACGGACGACATCGTAAAGACGTGCCACCAACAAGACAAGAATAGGACGCATCATCTTACCATTCCTCTGCCGTATATGGGATACGACACTGTCGAGCAATGCATTCGAACTGGAAAGAGAACTATCAAAAAGTTTCTTGAAAGCCTCCAGTTCCGCTTCAATCGGAGTTCTGATAAGTGATATACTGTCCATTTACTACACAATTTGAGCACAAAAGTAATAATAAAACGCTTAATACGGTATTTTTTTGTACTTTTACCATGAAAAATTAATTAAATCTATGGATTCAGATAATAAATTATTTCTTTTAGACGCTTATGCACTGATATACCGTGCATACTACGCCTTTATCAAAAACCCCAGAATCAACTCCAAAGGATTCAATACTTCAGCCATACTAGGCTTTGTGAATACCCTCGAAGAGGTGCTGAAAAAAGAGAACCCGACGCATATAGGAGTGGCTTTCGACCCTTCGGGGCCTACCTTCCGCCATGAAGCTTTCGAACAATATAAAGCACAACGCGAAGAAACTCCGGAAGCAATCCGGTTATCCGTACCTATTATAAAGGATATTATCCGTGCTTATCGCATTCCTATTCTGGAGGTTCCCGGTTACGAAGCCGATGACGTGATAGGAACACTTGCTACCGAAGCCGGTCGTCAAGGCATCACTACTTATATGATGACACCTGATAAGGATTACGGACAATTGGTAAGTGACAAGGTATTCATGTACCGTCCCAAACATACGGGAGGCTTTGAGGTAATGGGAGTGGAAGAAGTGAAAGCCAAGTTCGATATTAAATCTCCGGCACAAGTGATTGATATGCTCGGTCTGATGGGCGACTCTTCGGATAATATCCCCGGCTGTCCCGGCATAGGCGAAAAGACCGCTCAGAAACTGATTGCCGAATTCGGAAGTATCGAGAACCTATTGGAGCATACCGACCAACTGAAAGGAGCATTAAAGACAAAAGTGGAAACGAACCGGGAGATGATAACATTCTCTAAATTCCTGGCAACTATCAAAATCGATGTACCTATCCAACTTGAGATGGATGCGCTCGTTCGCGAGCAACCGGACGAAGAGGCGCTTCGTTCCATCTTCGAGGAACTGGAATTTAGAACACTTATCGACCGGGTACTTAAAAAAGAGACTTCCGCTCCTCTCCCACTCTTTCCCGAAAAAAGTGAAGGGATACAAGGCGATTTATTTGCAAATTTCACGGGCAATGAGCCGAGTGAAGCCAAAAAATCGAATCTAGAGACGTTAGAATCGCTCTGTTGTGACTATCAACTCATTGATACAGAAGAGAAAAGAAAGGAAATTATTCAAAAGTTACTTACATCTAAAATTCTCTCGTTAGATACGGAAACCACCGGAACGGAACCGATGGATGCAGAATTGGTCGGAATGAGTTTCTCCATTGCCGAAAATGAAGCATTTTATGTCCCGGTTCCCGCAAACCAAGAAGAAACGTTAAAAATCGTCAATGAGTTTCGACCGGTATTCGAAAACGAAAGTTCCCTGAAAGTGGGGCAAAATATCAAGTACGATATGATTGTTCTCCAAAATTATGGAGTGGAAGTAAAAGGCCCGCTCTTCGACACAATGATTGCTCACTATGTTCTTCAACCGGAACTTCGCCACGGGATGGATTATCTGGCAGAAATCTATTTGCATTATCAGACGATTCATATCGATGAGTTGATAGGGCCAAAAGGTAAAAACCAGAAGAATATGCGCGACCTTGCTCCGAAGGATGTTTACCGCTACGCTTGCGAAGATGCAGACGTAACGCTGAAACTGAAAAACGTACTGGAGAAAGAATTGAAAGAGAATGGCACCGAACGTTTGTTCTATGATATCGAAATGCCTCTCGTCCCGGTATTGGTCAATATAGAAAGAAACGGAGTGTTATTGGATACGGAAGCGTTGAAACAGTCGTCCGCTCATTTTACAGAACAGATGGAACGCATCGAAAAAGAGATTTATGATCTGGCAGGCGAGACTTTCAATATCGCTTCGCCGAAACAGGTCGGTGAAGTTCTGTTCGATAAGCTGAAGATTGTAGAAAAAGCCAAAAAGACAAAGACAGGGCAATATGTCACTTCGGAAGAGGTTCTCGAAAGTCTTCGCCACAAACATCCGGTGGTGGAGAAAATTCTGGAACACCGCGGACTGAAGAAGTTACTGGGAACGTATATCGACGCACTCCCCCAACTTATCAATCCACGTACGGGAAGGGTACATACCTCTTTCAATCAGACTGTCACCGCTACAGGACGTCTCAGCTCAAGCAATCCGAACTTACAGAATATCCCCATACGCGACGAAAACGGGAAAGAAATCCGTAAAGCATTTATTCCGGATGAAGGCTGTCTTTTCTTTTCCGCCGACTATTCACAGATCGAATTACGGATTATGGCACATCTCAGTGAAGATAAGAATATGATTGACGCTTTCCTCAGCAATCATGATATCCACGCTGCAACAGCCGCAAAGATTTATAAGATCGGACTGAAAGAGGTAGACTCTGATATGCGCCGCAAAGCAAAAACCGCCAATTTCGGTATTATATATGGTATATCCGTTTTCGGACTTGCCGAACGGATGAATGTAGAACGAAAAGAAGCTAAAGAATTAATCGACGGTTATTTTGAAACCTATCCCGGAGTGAAAGCCTACATGGATCAGAGTATCCGGGTGGCTCAAGAGAAAGGATATGTGGAAACGATTTTCCACCGGAAACGTTTCTTGCCGGATATCAACTCCCGGAATGCAGTCGTACGCGGATATGCGGAACGAAACGCCATCAATGCTCCTATTCAGGGAAGCGCGGCCGATATTATCAAGGTGGCTATGGCACGTATTTACCAACGGTTCCGGGCAGAAGGAATAAAAACCAAAATGATTCTGCAAGTACATGACGAATTAAATTTCAGTGTCCCCATTGATGAGAAAGAACGGGTAGAAGAAATCGTTATCGAAGAAATGGAAAAAGCATACCGTATGCACGTTCCCTTAAAAGCGGATTGCGGATGGGGAAAGAACTGGCTCGAAGCACATTAAAACCGATAATGCATCTTGCCCCGCCACAGTGCATACCAGCAAAATTTCAAAAGGATTAAGTAATAACATTATTTAACCTGACAACCAGAAAGCAAGAAAAAGGAACACTTTTTCAACGAAGTGATTCATCCTATATCCGGCAGATTGACTGCCGGATATTTTTTTGTCACCAATATTGCCAAAAAGCAAGTCAATACTAACGCACAAATCTGACATTTTGATAATATTTCATCTTCAATATTGCATAAATACCAAATTAATATGTAATTTCGCAGCGTAAAACAGATGCAGTTATAGAAAAATGAAAGAATAACTCAAAAACTTAAATAGCCATGAAAGCCAAAGTATTTTTAAAGATGTTCGTTGTATCAGCAGTTCTTCTGGTTGCATCAATTGCCACTTCTGCGCGCAGCAATGATGGTCAACTGATCTACAATCCGGTAGAAGAAAATGGTATGACAATAGGACAAACCGTTTACAAAATGGACGGAAGTACCCTTGCTAACTACATGAAGTACAATTATAAGTACGATGATAGCAAACGGATGGTTGAAAGTGAAGCTTTGAGATGGGACAGTGACAAGGATGAATGGCAAAAAGATTTACGAATCAACTATATTTACGAAGGTAAAACCGTCACTACCAACTACTATAAATGGAACACTAAAAAGCAAGCCTACGTATTGGTTCCCGAAATGACCGTTACGATGGATAATACAAATATGTAACAAAACTCTCTCTCATTCTAATATTCTAATAGCAAGGAATGCCGCTTCTGGTGAAGAAGTGGCATTTCACATTATATAATCGGATGTTCCACGTGAAAATACATTATTTATCCTGAATCCCAATCAATCTTATTATTTTTTTAATACCTTTGTACCCATATAAATATGAGTAACTGACCTAATGAGTCCACTGAACTTCACCCACATTCTGACACAGGCAGTCGATGAGCTATCGGAAAGCGAATCTTACAAAGGACTGTTTCATCAACACAAAGATGGCGAACCACTGCCTTCTGCTAAAGTCTTGTATGAAATTATCGAGCTCTCACGCTCTATTCTATTTCCCGGTTATTACGGAAATTCGACCATTAACAGCCGGACTATCAATTATCACATTGGTGTAAACGTTGAAAAACTATTTGATCTGCTCGCAGAGCAAATTCTGGCCGGATTGTGTTTCAGTACTTCCATAGAGGGAAAATGCAACGTCTGCTCCGATTCCAAACGGGAAGAAGCAGCCCGCCTTGCCGCTAAGTTTATCAGCAAACTGCCCACCATGAGGAAAATACTGGCAACAGATGTGGAAGCCGCCTATAACGGTGACCCTGCCGCTGAAAGCTATGGAGAGGTAATCTTCTGCTATCCAGCTATTAAAGCTATCAGCAATTATCGGATAGCACACGAATTGCTGGAACTCGGAGTGCCCTTAATTCCCCGTATCATCACAGAAATGGCGCATAGCGAAACGGGGATTGATATCCATCCGGCAGCTAAAATAGGCAGTTACTTCACTATCGACCACGGTACGGGTGTCGTAATCGGTGCAACCAGTATTATCGGTAATAATGTCAAACTATACCAAGGTGTTACTTTGGGGGCCAAAAGTTTCCCGTTGGATGCTGACGGAAAGCCTATCAAGGGGATTCCCCGCCACCCTATTCTGGAGGACAATGTTATTGTTTATTCCAACGCCACTATTTTGGGAAGAATCACTATCGGGCACGATGCAACTGTAGGAGGTAACATCTGGGTAACGGAGAACGTGCCTGCCGGAGCAAGAATCGTACAAACCAAAGCAAAAAAATAATATCAAATAATATATATGAGCGAACAATTCGAAATGATAGCCAAGACCTTCCAAGGACTGGAAGAGATACTTGCAGAGGAACTGACAACATTAGGAGCCAACGACATTCAAATAGGCCGTCGAATGGTTTCATTCAGTGGAGATAAACGTATGATGTATAAAGCCAATTTCTGCCTTCGTACTGCTATCCGCATTCTGAAACCAATTAAAAACTTCACTGCTAAAGATGCAGACGAGGTTTATAATCAGATACAAACCATTCCATGGGAAGAATATCTTGATGTAAACAAGACATTTGCCATTGATGCGGTAGTGTTCAGCGAAGAATTCCGCCATTCAAAGTTCGTTTCATATAAGGTAAAGGATGCGATTGTGGATTACTTCCGCGAGAAAACCGGGAAACGCCCGTCTGTCCGCATCAACAATCCGGACGTACTGCTGAATATTCACATTGCACAGACTACTTGCACTTTGTCTTTGGACTCTTCAGGAGAATCACTGCACCGTCGCGGTTATCGCCAGGAAGCGGTAGAAGCCCCGTTAAATGAGGTATTGGCTGCCGGCATGATTCTGATGACCGGATGGCGTGGAGAATGCGACCTGATTGACCCGATGTGCGGTTCGGGCACTATTCCTATCGAAGCGGCACTGATTGCAAAAAATATTGCACCGGGAGTATTCCGTAAAGGATTTGCTTTCGAGAAATGGGTGGATTTCGATGCGGATATGTTCGATGAGATTTACAATGACGACAGCCAGGAGCGTGAGTTTACTCATAAGATTTATGGGTATGATAACAATCCGAAAGCGAATGAGATTGCGACTCACAATATAAAAGCTGCCGGTGTGTCGAAAGACGTCGTGCTGAAACTCCAACCGTTCCAGCAGTTTGAACAGCCAAAAGAGAAATCAATCATCATTACCAATCCTCCTTATGGAGAACGTATTTCTACAAATGATTTGCTCGGCCTCTATCAAATGATCGGCGAACGTCTGAAACATGCGTTTGTAGGAAACGAAGCATGGGTGCTTTCTTATCGGGAAGAGTGTTTCGACCAGATTGGTTTGAAAGCAAGTCAGAAGGTTCCTTTGTTCAATGGACCGTTGGAGTGTGAGTTCCGCAAATATGAGATTTTTGACGGAAAATACAAAGAATTCAAGAGCCAGGAAGAGGGAGAAGAAAAGAAAGAGGCTGAAGGAGAACAGGCTCCAAGATTCAGAGAGAGAAAAGAATTTAAGCCACGCCGCGAGGGTGAATTCAAACCGCGTCGGGATGGTGAATCCAGACCTCGCAGAGAGGGAGAATACAAGCCGCGCAGAGAAGGTGATGAGTTCAAAGGTGATGACAGAGATAGAAAGCCACGGGGAGAATTCCGCGGAGGAAGAGATTCAAGAGGGCCAAGAGAATTTAGGGGGAACCGGGAGCCGAGGATTCCGAAGAAGGAAGAGGAATAAACAAGCATCAATATTTAATTATACATTGACGCCAAATTGCCTATTAACTAACTGATAGACATATGAGGTCACAAATTGTGATCTCAAGTTCAAACAACAATAATGTTAAGTAATAGGCGTAGATAGTAAACCACCAATTAGACTAAAAATGAATGAATTAGTTATTATAGAAAACAAAATATATGAAATCAGAGGACAAAAGGTTATGCTTGACTTTGATTTGGCAGAAATGTATGAGATTGAAACAAAGAACCTAAAACGAACAGTAAAAAGAAATATAAATCGTTTTCCTGCGGATTTTATGTTTCAGCTTACAAAAGCAGAAGCTAACTTACTGATAAACAACATAAGGTGCCAAAATGGCACCTTAGAAATAAACTGGTTTAGATATCAACCTTATGCCTTTACCGAACAAGGAGTCGCAATGCTATCAGGTCTTTTAAATAGTGAAAAAGCCATCGAAGTCAACATCAACATCATGCGAGCCTTTGTCCACATGCGCCAATACCTGCTCTCCCATGCTCCAAAACAGGAATTGGAAGAATTGAGGAAAAGGATTGAATACTTGGAAGAGGACATATCCTCCGACAGAGAAAGCTACGAGAAGCAATTTGATGACCTATTCACCGCTTTTGCCAAATTGAGTGCTGCCATTCAAATAAAGCAGACTCCTTTGGACAGAGTAAAAATAGAAGGATTTAAAACAAATAATAAAGAAAAGAGCAATGAGTAAAATTGGAAAAAGAGCTATTCTGTTATTGTTGGCACTACCAATCGGATTCAATGTTATGGCACAAGAAACCAAAAAGCCGATGCTGGAAGAACTGATTCCGGGCGGCGAGAGTTACCTCTATGCAGAAAACCTGTACGGACTGCAATGGTGGGGTGACGAATGCATCAAACCGGGCATCGACACTCTTTATTCGGTTCAACCCCAAACAGGAAAAGAAGAAGTCCTGTTCACCCGTGAACAAGTAAACAAAGCACTGGCATCTGCCGGATACCCAAAGTTATCTCATCTTTACGACCTCCAATTCCTCTGGGATGACAAAACGGAAGTATTGCTACCTAGAAACGTCCGCTATGCTGTTTACAATTGGAAGAAGGAAGAAGTTATCGGCAGAGATGACCTACCCAAAGAACCATCTGCCAACTATGACTATGCTATCAATAAGAATCTCGCCTATACCGTAAAAAACAATCTGTATGTCAACGGACGACAAATCACCAACGAACCCGAAGGTATCGTTTGCGGACAATCTGTGCACCGCAATGAATTCGGTATCAACAAAGGAACCTTTTGGAGTCCGAAAGGCAATTTGCTCGCTTTCTACCGTATGGACGAAAGTATGGTGACTCAATATCCGCTTGTAGACATCACAGCACGTGTAGGAGAAGTAAATAACATACGTTATCCGATGGCCGGAATGACCAGCCACAAGGTACAAGTCGGTATTTATAACCCTTCTACCGATAAAAACATTTACTTGAATACAGGCGATCCCACCAATCGTTATTTCACCAATATCAGTTGGGCACCGGACGAAAAAAGTCTTTATCTCATAGAGGTAAACCGCGATCAGAACCATGTCAAACTCTGCCAATATAATGCAGAGACAGGTGAGCTGATGCAGACTTTATATGAAGAGACACATCCCAAATACGTCGAACCGCAAAATCCAATCGTATTCTTGCCATGGGATGACACCAAGTTCATCTACCAAAGTCAGCGGGATGGCTACAACCACCTTTATCTCTTCGATACACACACCAAGATATATCCCGAAACACATACTTCTGCCAACGGTGGCACATACCGTCAATACTGTAAGGTAAAACAACTAACTAAAGGAGATTGGTTGGTAAGTGAGATTCTGGGATTCAATGCCAAACGCAAAGATATCATCTTCACTGCCATAGAGGGGTTGAAGAGCGGACATTTCGCCGTTAACACCGCCAACGGAAAGATGAATCAGCCATTCAGTACCTCTCAAGAAAGCGAACATAACGGACTGCTCAATGCATCCGGCACATATCTTATCGACCGTTATTCGACCAAAGACCAACCCCGCATTATCAATCTGGTAGACACAAAGAAGTTCAAAGAAACCGTCAATCTGCTAACCGCCAAAAGTCCTTACGAAGGTTACCAAATGCCAAGTATCGAAACCGGAACAATCAAAGCAGCCGATGGCACTACCGACCTGCATTTCCGAATCATGAAACCGGCAGACTTCGATTCAAGCAAGAAATACCCGGTCATCGTCTATGTCTACGGAGGTCCTCATGCACAATGTGTCACCGGAGGATGGCAGAACGGTGCACGCGGGTGGGATACTTATATGGCAAATAAAGGTTATATCATGTTCACCATCGACAATCGTGGCAGCAGTAACCGTGGACTAGCATTTGAGAACGCTACTTTCCGGCGTCTCGGTGTGGAAGAAGGTAAAGACCAAGTAAAAGGTATAGAATATCTGAAATCCCTACCTTACGTGGACAGTGAGCGTATCGGCGTACATGGATGGAGTTTCGGAGGACACATGACTACTGCCCTGCTTCTCCGCTATCCGGAAATATTCAAAGTAGGTGTTGCCGGAGGTCCTGTGATAGACTGGGGGTACTACGAAATAATGTACGGCGAACGTTATATGGATACACCCGAAACGAATCCGGAAGGCTACAAGGAGTGTAATTTGAAGAACTTAGCCGGACAGCTGAAAGGCCATCTGTTGATTATCCATGACGATCATGATGACACCTGTGTGCCGCAGCACACCCTATCGTTCATGAAAGCCTGCGTAGACGCACGCACCTATCCCGACCTGTTCATTTACCCGTGCCATAAACACAACGTAATGGGCCGTGACCGCGTACATTTGCACGAGAAAATTACCCGATATTTTGAAGAACATCTATAATACCAACTCATTATGAAGATATTATTACTAGGCTCGGGTGGCCGCGAACATGCACTTGCATGGAAAATAGCCCAAAGTCCGAAAGTTGAAAAACTATACATTGCACCGGGTAATGCCGGAACAACTGCCGTAGGTGAGAATGTCAATATCAAAGCAACTGATTTTGACGCTATCAGTACTTTCGCCTTGAAAGAAAACATCGAAATGGTAGTAGTGGGTCCCGAAGATCCGTTGGTAGAAGGAATCTATGACTATTTCCAGAATCGCCCGGAGTTAAAACATATTGCCGTTATCGGTCCTTCCGCACAGGGAGCACAGCTGGAAGGAAGCAAGGAATTTGCAAAAGGCTTTATGATGCGTCATCATATCCCGACAGCCCGTTATAAGAGCATTACTTCCACCAACATCGAAGAAGGTCTGGCCTTCCTCGAAGCACTGGAAGCTCCTTACGTACTGAAAGCCGACGGACTTTGTGCCGGGAAAGGTGTTCTTATCCTTCCTACTCTGGATGAAGCGAAGAAAGAACTGAAAGAAATGCTCGGCGGTATGTTCGGCTCTGCATCTGCAACTGTTGTCATCGAAGAATTCCTAAGTGGTATCGAGTGCTCCGTGTTCGTACTGACAGATGGAGAAAACTATAAGGTCCTCCCCGTTGCCAAAGACTACAAACGCATCGGCGAAGGCGATAAAGGACTGAATACAGGCGGTATGGGCAGTGTAACCCCCGTTCCGTTCGCCGATGAAGTGTTCATGGAAAAAGTACGCACACGTATTATCGAACCGACAATCAACGGACTGAAAGAAGAAAACATCACCTACAAAGGTTTCATCTTTCTCGGACTTATCAACGTAAAAGGCGAGCCGATGGTTATCGAATACAACGTCCGTATGGGCGATCCGGAAACAGAAAGCGTCATGCTCCGTATCCAAAGTGATCTCGTCGAACTGCTTGAAGGCACTGCCGCAGGCAATCTGAACGAAAAGACATTGGTTATGGACCCACGTTCAGCCGGTTGTGTCATTCTCGTCAGTGGCGGATACCCGGAAGCCTACGAAAAAGGATTCCCCATCAGCGGACTGGAACAAGCTGCCGCTACGGACAGTATCATCTTCCATGCCGGAACAGCAATGAAAGACGGGCAAGTAATGACAAACGGAGGACGTGTCATCGCCGTTTGCTCTTACGGTGCAACCAAAGAAGAAGCATTGGCGCAGAGCTATAAGGTGGCGGATATGATCAACTTCGACAAGAAGTACTTCCGCCGCGATATCGGATTCGATTTATAATAGACGAATGAGAAATAAAAGGTTACAGAATCAAGTAACGGCAGGACGGTTCACCCTGCCTGCCGTTACCCTTATCTGCACTCTTTGCTGGGTGTCGACCTCCTTTTTATTTCCCCAACTCGCATCCATCCCCACACAGGACAACCAGCCTTTCTTCTGGCAATCCATACAGAGCTTCCTGCTTCCGGGCTGGGCGGAACAGATCGTCAGCTTCCTAATCTACGCCATTATCGGCTATTTCTTAATAGAACTGAACAATCAGTTCGGCATTATCCGTATGAGGGCTTCCATGCAGACAGCCATTTACTTCCTGTTTGTCACCGTCTGTCCGGAGATGCATCTGCTATATGCGGGAGATATTGCCGCTTTGGCTTCTCTGATATCCATCTATTTCCTGTTCAGAAGCTACCAGCAATCACACGCGGCGGGTTACCTTTTTTATTCCTTCCTCTTTATCGGAATGGGAAGTATCATTTTTCCCCAACTAACTGTTTTTTCGGTACTTTGGATACTTGAGGCTTATCGTTTCCAATCTCTCACCCTACGCAGTTTCTGCGGGGCACTGCTCGGCTGGATGTTGCCTTACTGGTTTCTGTTCGGACACGCATTCTTCTACAATGAGATGGACCTGTTCTACCGTCCTTTTATCGAGCTGTCAACTTTCGGAGAAGCTTTCCACCTACAGACCCTTCAGTCTTGGGAACTGGCGATATTGGGATATCTGCTTATACTGTTTATTGTCAGTGCTGTTCATTGTATCGCTGCCGGGTTTGAAGATAAGATACGCACACGCGCCTATCTGCAATTCCTGATAGACTTGACCATCTTCCTCTTCCTGCTGATAGCCATCCAACCGAATTACTGCAATGACCTGTTGCCATTGCTTATGATTAGCAACAGTATTCTGATAGGACACTTTTTTGTACTGACCAACAGCAAAAGTTCGAATGTATTTTTCATCATTTCCTTAGTCAGTCTCACCCTTTTATTCGCATTCAATATATGGACGCTTTTATAGACTCAGCGATACAACTCCTCATAGAATGGGGACTTCCGGGATTATTTATCTCGGCTTTATTGGCGGGGAGCATCGTGCCTTTCAGTTCCGAACTGGTATTGGTAGCCTTAATCAAGCTTGGCTTGCCTCCTATCGCCTGTCTGTTGTCCGCCACTTTGGGGAATACCGCCGGAGGAATGACATGTTATTACATGGGACGCTTAGGCAAAATCGCCTGGATTGAGAAATATTTCAAGGTAAAGAAAGAAAAAGTAGACAAGATGGTAAACTTCCTGCAAGGGAAAGGAGCCATGATGGCATTCTTCGCCTTCCTCCCCGCCATAGGGGAAGTGATTGCCATCGCACTGGGATTTATGCGGAGCAACACATGGATTACGGTAGGTTCTATGTTTCTCGGCAAACTAATACGTTATATCCTTCTCCTATATGTGCTCGAAAGCGCATGGGATGCAGTGGCAACATAAGAATGTAAGAATATTAGATAACAAAACATTAGAGTGAGTGATGAAAAGAATTATTGAGAAAACCGATGATGGGAGCGCTACCCTGTTTGTTCCGGAATTGAATGAACATTATCATTCGACGAAAGGAGCACGCACGGAATCTCAACATATCTTTATTGAGATGGGACTGAAGGCTTCTGCTTCCACCGCCCCACGTATTCTTGAGGTAGGTTTCGGTACCGGATTAAACGCATGGCTCACCCTCGAAGAGGCCGAACAGAGCGGCCGACATATACATTACACCGGATTGGAATTATATCCTTTGGAATGGCAGACAGTGGAAGAGCTCGGATATGTCCGCAATGACGAACAATTATTAGTAAACGGTGAACTGCAACCATCCATCGAGCTATTCAAACAACTCCACACATCTCCCTGGCAAGAAGACGTACAACTCACTCCCCATTTCATCCTGCGGAAAATGGAAAAGGACGCAAATCAATTGAAAGTTGAAAGCACTTTCAACTTCCAATTCGATTTGGTTTACTTCGACGCTTTCGCCCCCGAAAAGCAACCGGAAATGTGGTCGCAAGAACTATTCAACTGTCTTCACGTTTTATTAGACGAAGGCGGGATCCTGACTACCTATTGTGCCAAAGGGGTTGTCCGGAGAATGTTACAAACAGCCGGATTCACAGTAGAACGCCTTCCGGGACCTCCGGGAGGAAAACGGGAGATATTGCGCGCCCGAAAAACAAGAAATGAGAAATAAGATAGAAAATCACGAAATAGAAAGAGCAATGAAGAAACAACTAAAAGATATAAGAAACCTATTCTTGGGAAGTGTCTGCCTATTATTGGCAGCCTGTGCCGGACGCCCGTCCCAAACCAACAGTTATGAAGAGAAACCTGTAATTACGGTTACGTTGGAGCCTCAACGTTACTTCACCGAAGCCATTGCGGGAGATAAGTTCAAAGTACTCAGCATGGTTCCCAAAGGTTCCAGCCCGGAAACATACGATCCGGTTCCCCAGCAACTTGTTTCTTTAGGGGATAGCAAAGCCTACTTCCGCATCGGATATATCGGCTTCGAGCAAACCTGGATGGACCGCTTGATGAACAATACGCCCCATATTCAGGTATTCGATACTTCCAAAGGAATCGACCTTATCTTGAACAATAACGACCACGGACATGGAAACGGACATAGCCCCCACGACGGCCATATCCATGCTGTAGAACCGCATATATGGAATTCTACCGCCAATGCATTAATTATTGCAGGAAATACCTATAAAGCCCTCAGCCAATTGGATAAAGCCAATGACGCCTATTATATGGCTCGCTACGACTCTCTCTGCCAACGTATACAACATACCGACCGCCTGATTCGCCAACAACTTTCTTCACCGGAGGCAGCCAAAGCCTTTATGATCTATCATCCGGCTCTCTCCTACTTCGCCCGCGACTACGGACTGCACCAGATTTCTATCGAAGAAGGAGGAAAAGAACCCTCTCCTGCTCATTTGAAGGAATTAATAGATCGATGTCGGGCAGAAAACGTACAGGTCATCTTTGTACAACCGGAGTTTGACAAGCGCAATGCGGAAACCATCGCGCAACAAACCGGAACGAAAGTTGTCCCCATCAATCCGTTAAGCTATGATTGGGAAGAAGAAATGCTGAACGTAGCCCAAGCACTTGCTCCGCAAGCTGAAGCAAAATAGAAGAATCAAGAACCTGCCTAGCCATTTCAAGCAATGAAACCAATCATCGAAATAAAGAACCTATCCGCCGGATATGACGGCCGCACTGTTCTCCATGACGTCAATCTGAACGTCTACGAACGTGATTTCTTAGGTATTATCGGTCCCAACGGAGGTGGTAAGACAACACTTATCAAGTGTATCCTCGGTCTGCTGAAACCGACAGGGGGAGAGATTATTTTACACATCCCTGCCACAAAAGGGTCTGATATTCAGCCCTCACTCGGCTATCTTCCCCAGTACAGCACCATAGACAAAAAATTTCCTATTTCGGTGGAAGAAGTGATCCTGTCAGGATTGAGCATACAAAAGTCTCTCACCTCCCGATTCACTTCCGAACAGAAAGAGAAAGGCAAACAGATTATCTCCCGTATGGGACTGGAAGGGCTAGAACACCGTTCTATCGGACAATTAAGCGGCGGACAACTGCAACGTGCCTTGCTGGGACGGGCTATTATCTCCGACCCTGCGGTATTGATTCTCGATGAACCCAGCACGTATATCGACAAACGTTTCGAAGCGCGTCTTTATGAGTTATTGGCTGAAATCAATAAAGAGTGCGCCATCATCCTTGTCAGCCACGACATCGGCACCGTGCTGCAACAGGTAAAATCCATCGCTTGTGTCAACGAAACATTGGATTACCATCCGGATACAGGCGTTACTACGGAATGGCTGGAAAGAAACTTCAACTGCCCTATCGAGCTATTGGGACACGGCACATTGCCTCACCGGATTTTAGGAGAGCATCATCACCATCATTAACTATCAAAGAGTTTCCCTTATACTTAATAAATCTTACTTTCTTCTGCATTATGCAGTTAAATCACTATCTTTGCGACCGCATAACTTGTTTTTAACGAATAAACTACCATAGTGCTAATGAAACAGTACAGAACCGTAAACAACCTCATGGGTTGGCTTACATTCATCATTGCGGCAACAGTCTACTGCATGACGATAGAACCGACCGCAAGTTTCTGGGATTGCCCTGAGTTTATAACTACCGGCTATAAATTGGAAGTCGGACACCCGCCCGGCGCGCCTTTCTTCATGCTGATGGCGAATCTTTTTACACAGTTCGCTTCTGACGTAACGACAGTTGCGAAAATGGTGAACTACATGAGCGCCCTGATGAGCGGTGCCTGTATCCTGTTCCTTTTCTGGAGTATTACCCATCTGGTTCGCAAGCTTATCATCACCGACGAGAACAACATTACCAAAGGGCAGCTTATCACCATTATGGGCAGCGGGCTGGTCGGTGCACTGGTATATACATTCAGCGACACATTCTGGTTCTCCGCCGTAGAAGGTGAAGTATACGCTTTCTCCTCCCTGTTCACCGCAGTCGTTTTCTGGCTGATTTTGAAATGGGAAGACGTGGCCGACCAACCGCACAGCGACCGCTGGATTATCCTGATCGCTTATCTGACCGGCTTAAGTATCGGCGTACACTTGCTGAACCTGCTCTGTCTGCCTGCCATCGTACTGGTATACTACTACAAGAAAACTCCGAGCGCTACTGCCAAAGGCTCTTTTATAGCCCTACTCGGTTCAGGCGTATTAGTAGCCGCCGTGCTCTACGGCATTGTGCCGGGTATTGTGAAAGTAGGCGGATGGTTCGAACTGCTGTTTGTCAACGGATTCGGAATGTCGTTCAATTCCGGCGTTGTAGTTTATATCGTCCTGCTTGCAGCCGCCTTGATTTGGGGAGTATACGAAAGCTACACCGAAAAGGACAAGACACGCATGGCTATTTCATTCATCTTGACGATTGCCTTGCTGGGTATCCCGTTCTACGGTCATGGCCCAAGCAGTATCGTTATCGGTATTCTGGTTATTGCCGCTTTGGGCATTTATCTTGCTCCGAACGTACAGGCTAAAATCAAAGAGAAATGGCGTATTTCCGCACGTACCATGAATACAGCCATGCTATGCACCATGATGATCGTAATCGGATATTCTTCATACGCGCTGATTGTCATCCGTTCCACCGCCAACACTCCGATGGATCAGAACTCGCCGGAAGACATCTTCACGCTAGGCGAATATCTCGGCCGTGAGCAATACGGGACACGTCCGCTTTTCTACGGTCCTGCTTTCTCTTCAAAAGTAGCGCTTGACGTAAAAGACGGCTATTGCATCCCTCGCCAGTCGGAAACGGGCAGCAAGTATGTCCGCAAAGAGAAGATTTCTCCCGACGAGAAAGACTCTTACATCGAACTTCCGGGACGTATCGAGTACGAATATGCGCAGAATATGCTTTTCCCGCGTATGTACAGTTCCTCACACGCCCAACTTTACAAGCAATGGGTGAACGTGAAAGGCCATGATGTGCCATACGACCAATGCGGGGAAATGGTAATGGTAAATATGCCTACCCAGTGGGAAAATATCAAATTCTTCTTCACCTACCAGTTGAACTTCATGTACTGGCGTTATTTCATGTGGAACTTTGCCGGACGGCAGAATGACATACAGGGTAGCGGGGAGATAGAACACGGCAACTGGATCACCGGTATCCCGTTCATAGATAACATACTTGTAGGCAACCAGGAATTGCTTCCGCAAGATCTCAAGAACAACAAAGGGCACAATGTATTCTACTGTCTGCCGTTGATTCTCGGATTGATCGGACTCTTCTGGCAGGCTTACCGCAACCAGCGTGGTATCCAGCAATTCTGGGTAGTATTCTTCCTGTTCTTCATGACAGGTATCGCCATCGTGCTCTACCTCAACCAGACACCCGCACAGCCTCGTGAACGTGACTATGCGTATGCCGGTTCGTTCTATGCTTTCGCTATCTGGGTCGGTATGGGAGTGGCAGGACTGATTCAGTGGTGCTCAAGAATGAAACCCGAACAACGCCTCATCGCAGGAGCTACGGAAGAAGAAGCCGAGAAGATTAGAAAAACGCTGGAAGAGAAAAGAGCGAAGTTTATCACGGAAGAAGAAGAGGCCGAGCTGCAATATAAGCTCGACTCGCTATACGAAACTTACATCCCGTACAAACCGTCTGCGGCAATGGCGTGCATCCTTTCCATCATCTGTTTGCTTGTCCCCATACAAATGGCAAGCCAGACGTGGGATGATCACGACCGTAGTGGCCGTTTTGTGGCACGTGACTTCGGACAGAACTACCTGATGACTCTGCAGGAAAAAGGCAACCCGATCATCTACACGAACGGTGATAACGATACCTTCCCCTTGTGGTACAATCAGGAAACAGAAGGCTTCCGCACAGATGCCCGTACCTGCAACCTAAGCTACCTGCAAACGGATTGGTACATCGACCAGATGAAGCGTCCGGCATACGATTCTCCATCGCTCCCTATCACTTGGGACCGTGTGGAGTATGTGGAAGGACAAAATGAATATATCCCGGTACGCCCGGAAATGAAAGCCTTCATCGACAGTTACTTCAAGCAAGCTAACGAATTGGCTGCCAAAGGAGATACGACCATATTATCGCTCGTACACTCCATCTTCGGTGAGAACCCCTATGAACTGAAGGAAATCATCAACCGCTGGATGCTCGGCAAGAACGACCAGCTGAAGGAGCTTCTCAAAAAGACCGGAAAGGATATACAGCTCCCGCTGATTCCAACAGACAGTATCGTGATGAAGATAGACGAAGAAGCTGTACGCCGCTCCGGCATGAAGATACCGGAAGCTTTGGGCGACTCTATCCCCGAATATATGACGATCACCCTCAGAGACGCCAACGGAAGCCCGAAACGTGCGCTCTACAAGAATGAACTGATGATGCTCGAAATGCTCGCTAACGCCAACTGGGAACGTCCTATCTATATGGCAATCACCGTAGGCGGAGAGAACCATTTGGGCATGGGCAATCACTTCACGCAGGAAGGTCTCGCTTACCGCTTCACTCCGTTCGATACGGAAAAGCTGGACAGCAAGATTGACAGCGAAAAGATGTACGGCAACCTGATGAAAAAGTTCAAGTTCGGTGGCATCGACCAGCCGGGCATATACATCGACGAGAACGTGATGCGTATGTGCTACACACATCGTCGCATCTTCACGCAACTCGTAGGGCAGCTCATCAAAGAGGGCAAGAAAGATAAAGCACTCGCTGCGCTCGACTATGCAGAAAAGGTGATTCCGGCTTACAACGTGCCGTATGACTGGGCAAACGGTGCTTTCCAAATGGCAGAATCTTACTATCAATTAGGTCAGAACGAGAAGGCCAACAAGATCATTGACGACCTTGCCAACAAGTCACTCGAATATATGATCTGGTATCTCAGTCTGAACGATAACCAGCTTGCCATTGCCGGAGAGAATTTCGTATATAACGCAAGCTTGCTTGACGCGGAAATTCGCTTAATGGAGAAATACAAATCAGAAAAACTCGCAAAACATTACTCCGAGCAACTCGACCAATTATACAACGAGTATGTGACGAGAATGAAAGGGAAATAGTAATTTAGTACAATGTTTATAGAACAACCACCTTGGTTTTTCCGGGCGTTGTATCCACAAGCAATCTTCCGGATGGATCCGAACGTACGGGCAGTCTATCTGACTTTCGATGACGGACCCATCCCGGAGGTTACTCCTTGGATATTGGATTTATTGGAAAAACACCACATCAAAGCTACCTTTTTCATGGTAGGCGACAATATACGCAAGCACCCGGATGAATATCGAATGGTAGTAGAGCGCGGACACCGCATCGGCAACCACACATTCAACCATATTCGCGGATTTGAGTATTCCAATCCGGACTATCTGGCAAATGCCAAGAAAGTAGACGAGATTATCCATTCAGACCTGTTCCGTCCGCCACACGGGCATATGGGTTTCCGGCAGTACTATACGCTTCGCCACCACTATCGCATCATCATGTGGGACCTCGTAACCCGCGATTACAGTAAATGTATACGTCCCGAACAGGTATTGGACAACGTGAAACACTATGTACGTAACGGCTCTATCATTACCTTCCACGACTCACTGAAATCTTGGAACAACGGGAATTTGCAATATGCCCTACCCCGTGCCATCGAATTCCTAAAAGCAGAAGGATACGAGTTTAAAGTATTCTAGGATATCTCATAAATGACTCTGATTATATGCTTTGAATTACATAAATCGTATAATTCAAAGCATATATTCCCTCCTATCCTATCATAATCTCATTTTTTTATTTACATTTGCAACGGACTCTTCCGCAGAAAGCCTTCGGGTGGTGAGGGGGAGCCGTTTTTATATTGAGAAGACGTTTACAAGCGTTTGTCATTGGTGTTCAAAACTTCGCAAATTTCGTTCTACCGGAATGACGAGCTGCAACGAAGACGTCCTCCTGATGTGTGCTTATATACATCCGTGCCTCGCTTTGAAAAACAAAGAGAGGCTGCGGGTGTTGTACATATCGGCGTGGGCTTTCTGCGTTGTTCGTTCCCGGTAGCTGGCATTGCGAAGGCCTTGAACACGGAACGGACGAAGGTAAGATTCCCGCGCCTTTTTCATATATATTCTTCCAAAGTTACATTTACTAAAATTAGTTCACCTACGGGAATCTGGGCGAAACACACAGAGTTGTATGGATATGATTCATGCAGGACAGCTTATCGAACGTATTCTTCACGACCAAGGACGTAGCGTCACTTGGTTCGCTGCCCAATTGTGTTGTACCCGTCCCAATGTCTATAAAATATTCCACAAAGAGAATATTGATATCCAATTGCTTTGGCGTATATCCTGCATCCTCAATCACGACTTCTTCAGAGACTTGTCCGATACGATCAACCTCATCCCTCCTACGAACACTGTCTCCAAATAGGCGACATATTTGTCACCCTTTAGGAACTACCCGTTTCCCCTTTGTTATGTTCCTTTCACATACCTTTGCGACATATTAACAAAACTCACAGAATGATGAAGATGAAAAAACTAATTCTATTAATTGCATTGATTCTCGGTTGTACATTGGAGAGCTATGCTCAAAAGTCTACATTTCAGTTTCGTGACGCACAATCGCGTGCAGGTGATGCAGTAAGCGAAGTATGTGTAAAACCTGTAGTAGCGGAAGTCAGGCTGCTGGGAGGAGAGACTCCCAAACGACAAGTATTCACCTATAAGTTCACACGTGAAGAAGTAGAAATCGGATTGAAAGGAGACTTGGGCAATGTCCGTTCATGGGCTACTTATAAAGCCAACGAAGATGCCGGTAGCGACGTTATCATGGCAGCCACCTATAAAGTGGAAACTAACGATGAAGGAGGCTACACAGTAACGGTGGTAGGCTTCCCTGCCGTTTTTAGTAAATGGTACACCGCCACTAAGGACGATTATGAATGGATAAGGATAAAGAAACTCGCTCCTACGGATGAGAAAGGGGTAATAGCACCGGTCGTAAAAACCAATAATTAACTATTAAAACATAAGAAACAATGAAAAAAGTATTATCAATCGTAGCCGCACTTCTCTTATGTGTAGGCACACAGGCACAGATCGTATCATCCAGAAGTTCCATTGTAAGAACAGAAAAACAACAGTCTAACAAGCAGTGGTTCTTACGCGGTGGCTTAAACGTTATGAAAATGACAGGAGACGATGATGAAAGTGGTAGCAAACTTGGTTACAACTTCATATATGGCTTTCAGAAACCGATGGGAAGCATAGGAACCTATTGGGGGATGGAATTCGGCCTTGGCTCTCGTGGTTGGGGATACTCTGAAGATGATTACGAAATCAGCCAAATAGCACACAACGTACAAATTTCTCCGTTTACATTCGGATATAAGTACAACATCACAAATAATATTGCACTAGACGCACATCTCGGAGCCTATGTAAGTTGTGACTACTTAGGAAAAATCACCGAAAAAGAGGACTACAATGGTAAAACAGAAGAAACTACCGTGAAAATTGGAGATTGGGATGACTGGAAACGTTTTGACGCAGGAATGAATATCGGCGTAGGCATATGGTACGACCGTTTCAATTTCGACATTACCTATCAACGCGGATTTATCAAAACTTGGGAATCAAATACAAGCAACGTACTGATTCGGTTAGGTGTAGCATTCTAAACTCTACCAACAAGATTGTAAAAAAAGTAAAATCAGACCTTTCAATATCATTTTTCATTCAGCATTCATGTTCTCCTCTCTCCGTAAAAAGAGACTTGAATGCTGTTTTTTCAAATAATCAGTAATATATTCTATATCTATGATGCAAAAACCTTATGGGGCACTTGGATACAAATTGAGGAGAATAATCACCATTGGGTATGGAAATTCGAACCCAATGGAGATTTTTATTGAAAAAAGTATATAAACGAAACACTTGACGGTAGAGAAAAAGGTACTTATATCTGTACAAAAGATACAGAAGGCGGAATAATCACTCTAAGCCCATGGCCGGATATGGAATCAAATTCTATCTATATCAGAAAATCAAATGATAGT
>OAVC01000315.1_pt1 | contig 30625 bp, 28 predicted proteins | sample 1495261 | NCBI WGS metagenome assembly OAVC01 (sample SAMEA2580074, study PRJEB22360) | human gut metagenome | biome: human gut; feature: human-associated habitat; material: faeces | place: Denmark | collected 2008/2010
ATAGAGTAAGTTTGTGTTATTATAAGATTGAAAAGGCAGTATTTTATTTTACAGATTTATTTAAAATTATTTTATATGATGCAATCTATATTATTTCGATAGTTCGGAATATAACGAATGATAAAAATATTTAATAAAAAAATATTCGAAAATAGTATTGATTTTGTAAATGTTAGGTGTTACAATTTGAGTACAAGAAGGAGGTAGCACCGTGAACTATGCAAATCAACAAACTCAAAGCAAGTCTACGGAGGCTATTTGCGCGTATTTGTCCCAGTCTGTTTTGGCTGGGCTTTTTTATTAGGAGGATCTATGAAGGTCGGTATTATCATGGGCAGCAAGTCTGACCTAGACACAATGAAAAAGGCATCTGCCGTACTTGATGAATTCAAAATCCCTTATGAAATGGTTATTGCCTCAGCTCATCGTACCCCAGAGGCTGTGAAGAACTTTGTCACACGACTTGAAGATGAAGGGGCTATCGCTTTTATTGCTGGTGCTGGCGCGGCGGCTCATTTACCTGGTGTGGTGGCGAGCTTCACTACATTACCTGTTATCGGCATTCCTCTTAATGCAACGGCTCTAAAAGGCATTGATTCTTTGCTTGCTATCGTTCAAATGCCATCTGGTATGCCTGTAGCAACTATGGCTGTAGATGGTGCTAAAAATGCAGCGCTCTTTGCAGTACAAATTGGAGCAGCTTTCAATAAAGACCTGAAAGAACAATATCAACAATATCGTAAAGATATGGCTGAAAAAGTCTTAGCAGACAATGCAGAATTACAAGGTGCTATTCATATTTAATCATGTAAATCATCGGCGATTAAATATTGGTTAAGAAAAACAGTTTATTTAGATATCTATTACATAGTTTGTATCATTAATTAGTTTGTATCATTAATTTATGATAAAGGAGAAAGATCATGGCTAACATCGATTTGGAAAAATTAACATTATTATACGAAGGCAAAGCAAAACAAGTATATGCAACAGATAACAAAGATGAGTACATCGTTCATTACAAAGATGATGCCACTGCATTTAATGGCGAGAAACATGATACCATTCTTGGAAAAGGTGTTTTGAACAATAAAATTTCCTCTTTCTTCTTTGAATTGTTGAAAAAAGAAGGCGTACCAACTCATTTTGTTCGTCGTGAAGATGATCGCAACCAAACAGTACTTGCATTGAAAATAGTTCCTCTTGAAGTTATTGTTCGTAATATTGCGGCTGGCTCTATGGCTAAACGCTTTGGCATTGAAGAAGGTACACCACTTAAACATCCAATCCTTGAATTCTGCTACAAAAATGATGAATTAGGCGATCCATTTGCCAATGAATCCCAAATCACAGCACTTGGTTGGGCTACTCAAGAACAACTTGATGTAATTTCTACAATTACTTTAAAGGTAAATGATATATTGAAGAAATTTTTGGCTACTAAAAATGTGACCCTTGTAGATTTCAAGGTAGAATTTGGTACCCATAATGGTGAAGTTTTATTGGGTGATGAAATTTCTCCTGATACATGCCGTTTCTGGGATGCTACAACTGGTGAAAAACTTGACAAAGACCGTTTCCGTCGAGATCTTGGTAATATTGAAGAAGCATATAAGGAAATGTTATTCCGTCTTACAGGTGAGCGTGCCTAATAGGGGGGAAGATGAACTACGATTCTGTTTTTGATAAATGGCACGAAGAGTGTGGTGTGTTCGGCATCTATGATAGGACCGTTGATGTAGCACGCTATGTATATTGGGGGTTATTTGCTCTCCAACATCGTGGTCAAGAAAGTGCGGGCATTGCTGTTACCGATGGTCATGATGTTGAACTGAAAAAAGGCATGGGCTTGTTGACCGAGGCTATCAAAGAATTACCATCTTTGCCAAGCTATATGGGGACTGGTCATGTGCGGTACTCTACGACTGGGTCCAATAATCCGCGTAATATCCAGCCTTTGGTTATTCACTACCAAGGCGGTCAAATTGCGGTGGCTCACAATGGAAACTTAACGAATGCCTTATCTATTCGAAAACGTCTTGAAGCCGATGGTTCCATCTTTCAAACGACGATGGATTCTGAGGTTATCGTAAACTTGATAGCCCGTTCTAAAGCAGAAACACAAGCGGAACGGATTGCCGATGCGGCGCGTCAAATTGAAGGGGCGTTCTCTTTAGTCATTACTACGAACGACTCTTTAGTAGGTGTACGAGACCCTCAAGGATTTAGACCACTTTGTTTAGGTAAAACTGAAAATGGTTATGTGCTCTCTAGTGAAAGCTGTGCTTTTGATGCGATTAAGGCAGAGTTTATTCGTCATATAGATCCTGGTGAAATGGTTATCATCGATGACTCTGGTGTGCGTAGTACTATGTATGCGGAACCAGAAAAAATCGACAAAAAACTTTGCGTCTTTGAATACATCTATTTTGCACGTGGCGATAGTCATATCGATGGTCAATCCGTATATCAATCTCGGCTAAATATGGGTCGCGAACTATATAACGAAACTAAGTATGATGCAGACATCGTAATGTCCATTCCGGATTCCGGTACAACAGCTGCATTAGGTTATGCTCGTGCATCGGGTATCCCTTTTGCGGAAGGTTTAGTTAAGAACCGTTATAGCGGCCGTACCTTTATTAAACCAAATCAAGAGGAACGAGAACTAGCTGTTCGTATGAAGCTAAATGCATTGCCACATATTGTTGGAGGTAAGCGTATCGTCCTTATTGATGATTCTATTGTGCGCGGTACTACGAGTGGTATCATTGTAAAAATGCTAAAAGAGGCTGGTGCTAAAGAGATTTATATGTGTATTAGTTCTCCAACTATTGAGTATTCCTGTCACTATGGCATTGATACATCAGTGCGTAAAGAACTTATAGCAGCTACTCATACAGTGGATGAAATTAGAGATTTTATCAAGGCTGATAAATTACATTACTTGTCTCGTGAAGGCCTATGTCGTGCTGTATCTGATGTAAAGCCAGATGATTTATGTTTTGCATGTTTCAATGGTGATTATAGTGTAGCGGTTCCTGCGGACCAAGAGGAAGGGGTCAAATATGTGCTCGAATAAAACTAGTTTAACCTATCGTGATGCAGGTGTTGATATCGATGCAGGTAATCGCGCCGTAGAACTGATGAAAGAATCTGTTAAACGCACGTATACACAGGGTGTTGTTGGTGATTTAGGTGGTTTTGGGGGACTCTATTCCTTAGCTGGTCATGCTATGTCTGATCCTATGCTCGTATCTGGTACAGATGGGGTGGGCACCAAATTACGTCTCGCTATTATGATGGATAAACATGATACTATCGGTCAAGACTGTGTAGCTATGAGTGTTAATGATATCCTCGTACAAGGGGCTACACCTTTATTCTTCCTTGATTATATTGCGGTTGGCAAACTAGAGCCTGTAAAAGTGGCGGATATCGTACGTGGTGTAGCTGAGGCGTGCGAAGAATCAGGCTGCGCTTTACTAGGCGGTGAAACTGCTGAGATGGCAGGTTTCTACGATGATGAGGATTATGATGTAGCTGGTTTTGCCGTTGGTATCGTAGATCGTCCTAAATTGATTACTGGTGAAAGTATCAAGGCAGGAGACGTTATTCTTGGGTTACCATCTTCTGGGGTTCATTCTAATGGTTTCTCGTTAGTTCGTAAAATTGTATTTGATCACAAGGGTTTCTCCATTGGTCAAGATATTCCTGAATTTGGCAAAACACTGGGAGAAGAATTATTAACGCCAACGCGCTTATACCCTAAAGCTGTATTACCGTTGATTAAAGAAGATTTAATTAAAGGTATGGTTCATATTACGGGCGGCGGTTTCTATGAAAATATTCCTCGCGTCTTACCTACGGGAGTAACGGCAGAGATCGATTGTGATACATGGCCTCGCCTTCCAGTTTTTGAAAAGCTACAAGAATGGGGCAATGTAGATTGGCATGAAATGTACCGCACTTTTAATATGGGCATTGGCATGATCCTCATAGTGGACGCTGCGGATGTGGATCGAGTAAAGGCAAATCTTGAAAGTCGTAATGAAGCGGTATATGAAATTGGTCATATCGTTAAAGTCGAAGGTCCAGTTGTTGTAAAAGGGGCGGTATTTAATGACTAGTTCCGTAGCTAAAAAGCGTCTAGCTCTATTCGCAAGCGGTAGAGGATCCAATGGGGAAGCCCTTTATAAAGCCATGCAAGAAGGATATATTAATGGTGAGTTTGTAGTTATCATTACAGATCACGGTGATGCAGGGATTGTTGAACGTTCTAAACCTTGGAATATTCCACTCATTGTCATCGAGCGTAGTGACTATGATTCTAAAGCTAGCTTTGAACAAGCCCAGTTAGATGCGTTAGAGCTCTATAAGGTAGATGGTATCGTTTTGGCTGGATATATGCGCATTGTAGGGACTCCATTGATTGAGCACTATGAGCATAGAATTTTAAATATCCATCCTGCCTTGTTGCCATCCTTTCCGGGACTACATGGACATCAACAAGCTATTGATGCGGGAGTAAAGGTAACCGGTTGTACGGTACACTTTGTTGATGCCGGAATGGATACGGGGCCTATCATTATGCAGAATACGGTTCCTTTATTACCGGAGGATACAGAGGATACCCTGAGTGATAGATTATTGCCTATTGAACATAAAACATATAAAGAGGCGTTGCGACTATTTTGTGAGGATAAGCTCACTATAAAAGGTCGTACGGTTTATATTGAAGATTGATATGCGTAAGCAAATGGAGAGGTTACATGATTAAAAATGCATTGCTTAGTGTTTCTGATAAAACGGGTATTGTAGATTTTGCAAAAGGTTTAGTTGACTTAGGTGTAACCATTTATTCTACAGGTGGTACGCTTAAGGCGATTACCGATGCAGGCATTTCTGCAAAAGCTGTAGAGTCTTTGACAGGGTTTCCAGAAATGATGGATGGCCGAGTGAAAACTTTACATCCTAAGGTGCATGGTGGTATTTTGGCTATCCGTGATAATGCGGAGCATAAACAAGCTATGGCAGAACATGGTATCGAACCAATCGACCTTGTTGTGGTGAATCTTTACCCGTTCCGTGAAACCATTGCAAAACCTAATGTGTCCCTAGAAGAGGCCATTGAAAATATTGATATTGGTGGTCCTACGATGGTTCGTTCTGCAGCAAAAAATCATGCGTACGTAGGCATCGTAGTAAATCCAAATCATTACGATGAAATCATTACGATGCTCAAGGATCAAGGTGAATTGACTAAAGAATATCGCTTTGGACTTGCCAAAGAAGCCTTTGCTCATACAGCGGCTTACGATGTAGCTATCGCTAGTTATATGAGTGGAATTTTGAATGAAGGCCCTACACCTCCAGAATATTTGAGTGCCTATGAGAAGGTAACAGATCTTAGATATGGCGAAAATCCGCATCAACAAGCTGCATTCTACAAAGAAATTGGTACAGCTCATGGCATGGGGGCATTGAAACAATTACATGGCAAAGAGCTTTCCTATAACAATATTGTAGACATGGAAGCGGCATGGAATATGGTATGGGAGTTTACTGGGCCAGCTGCATGTATTATTAAGCATACGAACCCATGTGGTGCCGCTACTGCAGCTACATTACATGATGCCTATGTAAATGCTTACGAAGCTGATTCCGTATCCGCCTTTGGTGGTATCGTAGCCTTAAACCGTGAAGTAGATGCAAGTACAGCGGAGGAAATGAGCAAAATTTTCTTAGAAGTTATTATGGCACCTGCTTTCACAAAAGAAGCATTAGAAATTCTTGAAGCTAAGAAGAATATTCGTCTCATTGAACTATCTAAGCCGGAATCTGGCCAAGTGACAGTAAAGAAGGTGTCTGGTGGTTTATTAGTGCAAACAGAAGACGATATCTTAGAAGACCGCGCCAATTATAAAGTTGTTACGAAGGTACAACCGACAGAGGAACAATGGAAAGCTCTTGAATTTGCATGGAAACTCGTAAAACATGTAAAATCCAATGCGATTTTGATTTCTAATGAAAAGCGTACTCTTGGAGTTGGGGCCGGTCAAATGAATCGCGTAGGTTCTGCAAAAATTGCTCTTGAACAAGCCGGGGAAGCCGCTAAAGGCGCTGTATTAGCATCCGATGCATTCTTCCCATTTGGAGATACCGTAGAAACAGCGGCAAAGCATGGCATTGCAGCTATTATTCAACCAGGTGGCTCTATTCGCGACGAAGAGTCCATCAAAGCGGCTGATGAAGCGGGCATCGCTATGGTATTTACAAACATTCGTCACTTTAAACATTAACTAGTTAAGAATTTTAGCGGATTGTTAAGCACTATTAGGGCAAAATATCTATTGAACGGTCAACAATTATTGATGTTTGGAGTGGCCCCGTTATGTGTTTATATTATTATGAATTTGATGGCGTTTAGGCGCCGATGGAGGACTTATGAAAGTATGTGTAATCGGTAGCGGCGGCCGTGAACATGCATTGGCGTGGCGATTGTCCATCAGCCCTAGCGTAACAAAGGTATATGCTATTCCTGGTAGTGCGGCTATGTCAGATTGTGCAGAGCTAGTTGGCATCGATTGGCAACAAAGCGATCATTTAATTAGCTTTTTGAAAGATAATCAAGTTGATTTAGTTGTTGTTGGGCCTGAGGCTCCTTTAGTAGCGGGCTTAGCAGATGTACTTACTAAGGCGGGGATTCCAGTTTTTGGTCCATCCAAAGCAGCAGCTCAACTAGAGGGATCAAAGGTGTTTGCTAAAGACCTCATGAAAAAATACAATATTCCCACTGCTGCGTATGGTGTATTCCATAAGGTAGATGAAGCGAAAGCTTTTATTGCTCAAACAGGAGCTCCTATTGTTGTTAAAGCTGACGGATTGGCGGCAGGGAAGGGTGTTGTAGTAGCCATGACCATCGATGAAGCGAATGCAGCCGTAGAAGATATGCTCAGTGGTAATCGATTCGGTGATGCAGGCAGCACCGTTGTTATCGAAGAGTTTATGGAAGGCGAAGAGGCTAGTTTATTAGCCTTTGTAGATGGCAAGACCGTAGTTCCTATGATTGCCTCTCAAGATCATAAACGTATCTTTGATGGTGATAAAGGGCCTAATACAGGTGGCATGGGGACCTATGCACCGGCCCCCGTTCTTACAGATGCATTGCGGGACGCAGCGATGAAAACCATCTTAGAACCTATGGTAGCGGCTATGGAAAAAGAAGGCATGCCGTATGTAGGCTGCCTTTACGCGGGGCTTATGATTACTGACGAAGGTCCTAAGGTGGTAGAATTCAATGCGCGCTTTGGTGATCCTGAAACACAAGTTGTATTGCCGCTGCTCGATAGTGATTTAGGTGAGATTATGATGGCCTGTGCTAAGGGCACATTAACCTCTAATATGGTGAAATGGAAAGATTCCTCAGCGGCTTGCGTTATCCTTGCTTCTAAGGGCTATCCTGAAACTTCATCTAAGGGCGATGTCATCAGTGGGGATATTAAACAATATGACACAACCATTGTATTCCACTCTGGTACAAAGCTTGTTGGTGAAAATTATGTCACTAATGGCGGTCGTGTGCTTGGTGTTGTCGGACTTGGCAAAGACCTTAGAACGGCACTTGATAGAGCCTATGAACGTATAGAGCATATCGACTTTGAAGGCATGCAATATCGTACAGATATTGGGGCTAAGGCTTTTAAATAAAGTAACAACATTTTGAATATAATGAAAACCTCTACATTCATGCACGACGCATGCGGTGTAGAGGTTTTATTTTCTACCTTTTAACTGTTACCTATGATATAATAAATTAGATATAAAGAGGGCCCATCGACGTGTGATGGCGTTAGGCTCATCTCAAAAATTTGGAAACTTATTGATGACGCCTGACGTGTAGAAGTAAATCTTCTACACGTTAGGTGTTTTTACTATAGTCTATTTTATTTCTTAATAGTGATATACAACTATGATATATAATAAAGAACCGTTAGAACTGAATAGTCCGGTAGCCTTTTGGCTGAATTTTCCAAACGAAGAACGCGTATTTTGGGTGGATCGTCAAAGTGACCGCATCGTTGTAGGCGCTAAACGTTTGGCGACGGTCAAAGATGATGAAGATCGCCATAATTACGCTTACGTGTTTTATGGAGATACTTTTTTTGAGAACTCTAAGGACCCTAAATGGGCTGGCATGGGTCATGAAATGATTGCTTTCACCCATTATTACATCGTAGAAAATGGGGAGTCTTTCTACTTGCACGCTGGTGAAAGCGTCCCTATTACGGATTTCGAGGTGCCTCGAGTTCGCCATAACTACAAGGAAACCAGTGATGATAAGGCTGCTTGGAATAGATTGATGAATGCTATTTCTGAAAGCATTAGTAGTGGTGAAATGACGAAGGTCGTTTCTTCTCGAGAGGTACAGTTTACTAGTGAAACACCATACAATGTGGCAAGTATTTTGGAAAATTTAGTAGATAATAATCCCAATTGCTTTATCTTTGGTTACGAAAAGAATGGACGTACCTTTGTGGGCGCATCGCCAGAGATTCTAGTTCGCCATCGAGGTAGTGAAATTCTTAGTTATGCTTTAGCGGGTACAGCTCCTAAACATGGACCAAATGCGTGGACTAAGGAACAACTGTTAACAGATAAGAAAAATCTCTTTGAACATAATATTGTGCGCGATCGTATCGTGAAAACAATGGAGACTATAACACCTGATGTTACCATAGGTGAAACGGGCATCATGGAGTTAGCTCATCTCTATCACTTGCGCACCATTATTACTGCTAAGGATAGCACAAAATCCCTCGTAGAATGGGCAAAGTTGCTCCATCCTACACCGGCTCTCGGTGGTGAACCGCGAGAAAAGGCGTTGGCATTGCTACAAAAGTACGAAGCTCATGAACGCGGCATGTATGCAGCACCTTTTGGCTTTATGAAAGATATGGGGGACGGCATTGTCATCGTTGCTATTCGATCTGCCCTCATTATGGATAATGTTCTTTATGCCTATGCAGGATGTGGCGTCGTAGCCGATTCTGATGCGGATGAAGAATATGCAGAAACTAATAATAAAATGCGCACCATTTTGGATGCGTTATGATAAATTTCCAAACCCTTAGAAGTTGTTGAAAGGGAATATAATGAACGAATATATTGCTGCCTTGGTAGATGAGTTTTACCAACTCGGCGTCCGGCATGCTGTGTTTAGCCCTGGTTCTCGTTCCACGACGATGGCTATGCTTTTCACGGAGTATGAAGGCTTTGAAACATATATGAATATAGATGAGCGCTCTGCTAGCTTTATGGCACTTGGCATTGCAAAGGCTCATAAAGAACCAACTGTGTTAGTTTGTACATCCGGTTCCGCAGTGGCTCATTATTTGCCCGCTATTTTAGAGGCTCAATATAGTGGGGTACCTCTTATCGTATTGTCTGCCGATAGACCTTATACCTTGCTACATACAGGGGCTCCACAAACAGTAGATCAACAAAAAATCTTTGGTACAGCTGTAAACTATTATGAAGAATTATCGGTGCCTCAAAAGGAACATTATTACACATATCCACGACAAGTAGCGCGCAAGGCATATATGAAAGCTATGGATACTAAAAAAGGACCTGTGCATATCAATATACCTCTCTTTGAGCCGTTGGTACCTGAACTGGACCGTAAGCACTTTGAAGCGGGACGTAGCCCTTACAAAGTATTTAAACCTAATTACGGTGATGTGTTTAGCTATCAGAATAGAAGTCTATTGCTTGCACAGTATAAGAGAGTCCTTATTTTAGCTGGTCCACAAATTGATGTAGATGAAGTTGAGTCTATTCATTCCTTTGCGGAGAATTTACAAGCTCCTATCTTGGCGGACCCATTGTCTAATGTAAGACGTTGTCATAAGACTGGTACTATTGATGACAATCATGAAGTTGCTAGCAATCGTAACAATGATACAGATATGATTCAGAAAAAACATTTCTCTGATGTTGTCATTTCTACGTATGATGCGTTTTTAGCGGATAAAGACCTATGGCCTGTACTAAAGCCAGATTGCGTAATTCAGTTTGGACAAATCGTTGTATCGAAACGGGTACAGCAAATGGTGGCAAGTTGGGATAATGTGGAGTATATTGAGGTAAATCCCACGATGGACTCCATGAACCCTATGGGGAAAACCACCATACACATGCAAGCAAGCATCGATATGTTTACGCATTTGTTCGCTGTAAAGAACGAATCTAATGCATATCTTAATAGATGGCAACGTTTAGAAGTAGCTGGTAAAGCTCAACTAAGTACAGCCATAGAAGAACCAAGTTGCTTTGAAGGACGCACGATACGCGAGTTGCAACAGCATATTCCTGACAATAGCCAAGTACTTGTGGCGAATAGCATGACCGTTCGCGACTTTGATTACTTTTGGCTTTCTGGGGAGTCCGATGCCGTTCTTTACGGTAATCGTGGTGTTAATGGTATCGATGGTACAGTTTCCACTGCGCTTGGACTTGCAACGAATCATCAGCCTACATATCTCGTAACGGGTGATTTGTCTTTATTCCATGATCTAAACGGTTTAGCGGTTGCTAAAACGCACAATCTCAATTTGACGATTATTTTGCATAATAACGATGGAGGCGGTATTTTTGAATATTTACCGCAAAAGGGAACGAAATATTTTGATTATTTGTTCTCTACGTCACAAGGTTTAGATTATAGTGGGGTTGCTAAACTCTATGGCTGTGGGTACACTAAAATCTCTAGTCCTGATGAATTGGTCCCTGTATTAGCTAAAGTTAGCGAGGAATCTGGCGTTCATATTATTGAAATACCAACAGACCGGGAATATAGTCGTCAGTTACATAGGAAATATACAAAAGTTTCAGTTGATATGGAGGCATTACTATGAGTCAGTATTTTTGCAGTATTGTAGATAATGCTTTGTGTAATCCAGCTCAGCGCATGTATTTTGACTTGGGAGAGTATCGCTACGGTTTGACTGTGGTAGGTGAAGGGGAACCTATTGTATGTTTCCACGGCTTCTCTGAATCAAGCTATACTTGGGATGCTATTAATCTGCCGGGGTATCGAGTGGTTCGTATTGATTTAATCGGACATGGCGATTCAGATATTCCTGATGAGAATCAGGCTTACACCATTCCTCAAATGATAAAGGACTTACACACAGTTATCTATTACATGGTTGGTGAAAGCTATTACCTCATGGGCTATTCTATGGGGGCTCGTATTGCACTTTCCTATGCGTTGGAGTATGAACGTGAAATCAAAGGTCTTATTCTTGAAAGTGGCTCGGTAGGCATCGCTTCTGACGCTGAGCGAGCAGCACGCCGCAAGGCGGATGAAGACTTAGCAGTTCATATCGAAGAGCATGATGGTGCTTGGTTTGCTGCACGATGGGCGGAAGCACCTATTTTTGAGAGTCAAAAACAGCTTTCAGAGGGGGTAGAAGAATTAATATACTTACGCCGTTCCAATAATAGCCCATATGCCTTAGCTTGTACGTTGCGTGGCTCAGGGCAAGGCGTAATGCCTTATGTAGGGGATAAATTAAAAAATTTCTCTGTTAAAGGTTTATATGTGAGTGGCGCATTAGATACAAAATATACTACAATAGGAAGAGACGTATTTGGCAAGTTGCCAAGTTTTAATCATGTCATCGTCGACGGGGCGGGGCATAATGTACATATAGAAAAACCGCAGATTTTTGAACAAGCGGTATTGGATTTTTTACAGAAGAAAGGTTAAGTCCATGAGCAAATTTGATTGGAAAGTATTGGATCGTAATTATGAAGATGTAATTTACGAAACATATAATGGCATTGCAAAGATTACTATTAACCGTCCAGAAGTGCGCAACGCATTCCGTCCTAAAACGGTAATGGAGTTAATTGATGCTTTCACAGTAGCTCGTGAAGATAACGAAGTAGGCGTAATCGTATTGACTGGTGCTAACCACGGTAAGGGCGAAGATAAAGAGGCATTCTGCTCCGGCGGTGACCAAAGCGTACGTGGTCACGGTGGTTATGTAGGTGAAGACAATGTGCCTCGCTTGAACGTTCTCGATTTACAACGCTTAATTCGCGTCATCCCTAAACCTGTTATTGCAATGGTTAATGGTTATGCTATCGGTGGCGGTCATGTGTTACACATCGTATGTGACCTTACAATCGCTTCTGAAAATGCTAAATTCGGTCAAACTGGTCCTCGTGTAGGTTCCTTCGACGCTGGTTACGGTGCAGGTTATTTGGCTCGCATGATTGGTCACAAACGCGCACGCGAAGTATGGTTCTTGTGCCGTCAATACACAGCAGCTCAAGCGTATGAAATGGGCATGGTTAATACTGTCGTACCATTTGACAAATTGGAAGAAGAAACAGTTCAATGGTGTAGCGAAATCCTTGAATTATCTCCAATGGCTTTGCGCATGTTGAAAGGCGCTTTCAATGCCGACACAGATGGCCTTGCAGGTTTACAACAATTCGCAGGGGACGCTACATTGATGTACTATACAATTGATGAAGCGAAAGAAGGTCGTGACGCGTTCAAAGAAAAACGGAAACCTAACTTCAAACAATTCCCTAAATTCCCTTAATTGGGAGTCGATACAGTCCTATATGACGGACTATATTAACGGTTAAAACGACAAGTGCGCCTCTATAGGAGGCGCCTTTCTTGTAATATTTCTTTATTTATCATATTTCAATTATTATTTTTTTAGTTATTACTTATAATTTACTATTTATTGGTAATTGGTAATTAGTGATTACGTATTAGTGATTAGGTTTAGATACGAGGTGAGATGATGGAGTGGTTACGTTATGGTGCACAGCACTATCCTAATCGTAAATGTATAAATGAATATACCTATAACGATATATACCGTGGTGTACTCCATGTGGCTCGTAATTTACTGCCTTTAGACGCATCTCGTGTGGCTATCTTGTCTGATAACTCTGTGACCATGGCAATGTATGTGTTGGCTGCTATGCTAGTTCATAAAGAGGTACTTTTACTTAATGTACATCTTAAGCCAAAGGAAATAGAAAACCAATTGGATCAACTAGGTGTTACCACCGTATTACATAGTAAAGAACGACGTAATCAATTATCTCATTTCGTTGATTCGAAGGCCTCTAATTCAATTGTTACAAATGAGTTTGAAGCTCTAGAAGATATTCTATCGGATTTAGCGGTCGAGGACTCCTTTGATTGGGTATTTGTGGACACAGACATAGCTGCTATCATGAATACGAGCGCTACTACGGGGCAATTTAAGTCTGTACCGCTTCGATGGGGGCAGATTAAAGCTCATGTACAAGCATCCCATGAGGTACTAGGAAAAACAGAGCAGGATAATTGGCTAATGGTACTGCCTCTGTTTCATGTGAGTGGTTTATCTATCTTGATGAGGTCTCTTTATAACGGGACGGCTATCACTATTTTGCCTAAATATGATGAAGCTCAAGTTCTCAAACTTATAGAATCTGAGCAAATCAATATGATGTCCTTAGTGCCCACTATTTTGACTCAATTAGAGCCACATATTACGCACCATGCATTACGTGTTATATTGCTCGGTGGAGAATTCATTCCCATGGCGCTCATCGAAGCTTGTGAAAAGAAATCTTTGCCTATCTATAAGACCTACGGCATGACGGAAACCTTTAGTCAAAGTGTGACTTTCTCTGTATTGGAGTATCCTCATAAACGAGAATCTGTAGGTAAGCCCCTGCCTGGCATGCAGGTTCGTATCGATAACTCTGATACGGATGGGGTAGGCGAAATTCATTTGACGGGACCTATGGTTATGACTGGTTACATTAACAAGGAACCTATTGATGGAGACTTTAATACAGATGATATTGGTTACATCGATGAGGACGGTTTCGTTTATATTTTGAATCGTCGTAAGGATCTCATCATTTCTGGGGGTGAAAATATTTACCCTAAGGAACTAGAGGATTTGGTCTATACGTTGCCATCAGTGAAGGAATGTGCCGTTGTACCAGTATTCGATGCTAAATGGGGACAAGTTCCAGCCCTCTTTGTGGCCTTTCATGATGGTAAAAGTTTGCCACCAGAGGATATTCTAGCCTTTATGACGAACTCTTTAGCGAAATATAAGGTTCCGAAATATGTAAAAGCATTAACCGCATTGCCTCGAAATGGAACTGGCAAAATATTGCGTAATGAACTGAAATTATAAAATTGAGGCGCCTATGAATAATATTTTAAACTTTAAAAGTATAACTACATATCGCCTTAAATTGCCACTGAAGTTCAATTTTAAGACTGCCAAAGGCGAGGTGAAAGAAAGAGAGACTATCGTTGTTCGTATTGAAGACCAACAAGGATATGTAGGATATGGGGAATGCGTAGCTTTCACAGAGCCATTCTATACATTTGAGACCGTAGAAACCTGTTGGAAAACCTTAGTAGATGATTATATCTTTAATCTGCGCTTGATGCGGCCTAAACCACTGATGACCTATGTACGACAATTACAATTTTGGCGCAATCGAGACAATATGCCTATGGCTATTGCAGCTCTAGAAAATGCACTCATTCATCTTCATTGTGAACGGATAGGTGTAAATTCTGTTTCCTACATTATGGATCAACCTTTACAAGAGACAATTGAAAGTGGTGTCGTTGTCGGTGATGTACCAATAGACCAATTACTTGATGTTGTAGCGCATCATGCAGTAAATGGTTGTAAGCGGATTAAATTAAAGGTGAATCCTATAGATGGTTATGAACGCGTAGCTTTAGTTCGCAAACATTATCCGGATTTAGTTTTAGCGGCTGATGCAAATCGAAGCTATTCATATCAAGAAATAGATAAGGTCCGTCAGTATGATGATTTAGGTCTAGCTTGTATTGAAGAGCCCTTTGCGATGGTAAACCTTCAATCTTATAAAGATTGGAAGTGGGAGCGTCTTAATCATGGTGATTGGAAAATCTATACGCCAATTTGTTTGGATGAGTCCATTTTAGGATATGATGATTTGTCCTATGCTATCGAATATGGTTTGATTGATGTGCTTAATATAAAAGTAGGGCGCATGGGGGGGCTTATTCCAACAAAAGCAGCTATTAATCTATGTAGAGAACGTCATATTCCATATTGGATTGGTAGCATGGTAGAGTCAGGGGTTTCTAAAATGCTTCATGTCCAGCTATCCGCTTTAGGAGATTCTTATATGGCAGGGGATTTGTCCGATTCAAATCGATATTTTGAACAAGATCTTATTTTCCCAGATTTAACCTTTAATGAGGGTATTATGCAGGTCCCTGATGGTGATGGACTAGGTGTAACAGTCTTTGATGACCGGCTAGAAGCCTATTGTATGGAGAAACGAACACTATGAATTTAATTGAATCCTTACAAATCGATGTACCTCGTATGACGAGCGACACTACATGTATTGCAAAAATGAATTTAAATGAATTTCATAAACAACCGCAAGGCTATTTAAATGGTGGTGCTACCTTAGCTTTTGCAGAAATTATTGCAGGCATGATGAGCAATGAGCTGGTAGGTTCTCATAAATTTGGCGTAGGCCAGTCTGTAACTGCTAATCACTTGCGTCCTGTGAAATGCGAAGGAACATTAACAGCCTTAGGAACACTACTAGTGAAAGGCAAAACATCCCACGTATGGCGCTTTGATATGATAGATGATGCACAACGCCTTATTTCACAAGTGACTGTAACCTTGGCTATTGTAGATTTTGATAGATAAAATCCCATTTTTAAAGGATTTAGTTATATTTGCTAATTAAGTTATGTATAATTTCGTCTTACATGAGAACTTACGATTGTTAAGATTATAGGATAATAAAAGGACAGTATATACTTTTCAGTAGATACTGTCCTTTGTTGGATTTACAATGTAAATTGCTCGTCTAGAAAAACGACATAGCTCTTTTTTACGTTTTTTAAGATCTGCAATTTAAAATGTTAGGAAAGACAAAGATATTTATTTTCTAGTGATAGTATATAGGTCTTCAATATCAGGAATATCGTAAATTACCCATGTTCCATCTCCTAAATGACGCATCAAAACTTTTATATCTTTTGTCATATTCTTTTTATTATTTTGTATCGTTACAGTCACAGTAGCCGTATCACCATTATCTTCTGACTTTAGGTTTTTAACCTCTACATCATGTTCCTTAAATAGGCGACCTTCTACAAGACGATCTACCATAGACTTATTATCATCATTTGCTGTAGTGGTATTATTGGTAGGTGATTCAGATTTAAAGCTGTCAGGATCTTCGATATATGTTCGTATTACGTCTTCGAGAAGCGCTGGTCCAAATGTTTTGGTAGCTGCTATTGTAGCTTTGCCAAGTGGGGTAGATGTATCGACATATTTATTGCCTTCTCGTTCTACAATGTTTTTTACAATGGATTTTATATCTACGTGGCGTAATGCTTCGTCTGCATCTTTATCTTGTACTGCTTGGTGAATGATTTTTAATGTGTAGGCTGGTGTATGTGGTATATACCATAAAAAGTACCATGCTGCGGCCATCGCTCCTACAATAGCTATGATAAGAGCGATAATAACACCTTTTGAATTGAACTTATTCATAGCGAATCCTTTCATATTTCTATATAGGCATTTTCATACTGAATATATACATATTGTAGCATATTGAGTAAAGAATAGGATGATTTCTAGTAAAGGGTATACCTAGTGAAGCTTATAGAGAAAATTGTACTATTGCGAAAACTGACGAATTATGACGATAAAGGGTGGATTCCTGTAATATAATATAGATATACTTTTATAAAAGCTATAAAATAACGATTATCAAATATAATCAATTATTTTCATAGATTTGTAATAATATTTTTTAAAAAAATAGTTGCATTGCTCTAAAATCCATGATATTATGTACAAGTAGTCAACGCGAGTTGATACGCGGCCCCGTGGTGTAGCGGTTAACATGTCGCCCTGTCACGGCGAAGATCGTCAGTTCAAATCTGATCGGGGTCGCCATTTATGCCTCGGTAGCTCAGTTGGTAGAGCAACGGACTGAAAATCCGTGTGTCGACAGTTCGATTCTGTCCTGAGGCACCATTTGTATTCCATGCGGTTGTGGTGGAATGGCAGACACGCCATCTTGAGGGGGTGGTGAGCTAACGCTCGTGCGGGTTCAAGTCCCGCCAACCGCACCAGCGCAAAAGACCTACAGTTTTCTGTAGGTCTTTTTTTCGTTATTTTGATATTAAAATACATTTAATGAGTTTATCTTCTCCTTTTAAATCTGAGAAGTGTTGGCAGGTTTTCACAATCCGTGTACAATCATAGTAATTAGTAATACATTTATATATATAGTTTTCAATATGAGAGAAGATTATGGTTTTTAATTATGGTGAGACGTTACGTATCCGAAGGGATCTATATACGATTTTAGGCAAGATACGCTATATTGATACTCATGGAAAAATTGGGTATGAGTATAAGTTAGTTAGGCATAAGAATAATGCAGAGTTTTGGCTCAGTTGGGATAAGAAGCGAGATGCGTACCAGTTTTCCAAGTTGTGTGGAAAAGCACTACCAGCCGATATGAAACTCATAGATAGTGGTTATGAGATGGTAACGGGCACTTGGGGTGAGGTAGACGTAGGTACTACTGATACTGCTAAATATAAAGAGTATGAAAATGCTGATGGTACTGCTACGTTTTCTGTTCAAGAGTGGGCTTTTGAAACGGAATATTCAAAAGGCTTTTACATTAATAAAGAATACGTATCTGTCGAAAAGGATTCAGAGGTAACCGAGTCTATTCTAGATAAAATGGATACGATTAAGAAGCTAAAGTTCATAGGACCAATCGGTTGGATTTTGGGGAACTTACTACTTTATATGCCAATCTTTGATATAAAAATATTGAATGATGTACGGGATGTACTTACCTGGCCTTATATAGTAGCTGGGAGTATAGTCCTTGGTATCATTGTGGTTTGTGCTTTCATTATTTCCAGAACTATGCGTTGATGAAAACACATCGGTTATATAGGAGTCCCTTTCGTGGGGTAAATAAAAGGTCGTAACATGTATTAATACATATTACGACCTTTTTACTATAGGATTTATTTGTTAGGGGTTAGCTATTAGCTTCAGCTGGTTGAAGTTGTTCAAGTTCAGCTTCTTTAGCATCTAATTCTTTGGCGCCAAAATGAGCCAATACACAGAATGTAATACAAAGAACACATGCTACTAATAAAAGATAGAAACCTGCATTCCAACCAAATTTATCTGCTAAAACACCAAATAGTGTTGTACCTAAGTTTGCACCAACAATGTAACTCATGAATCCACGAAGACCAACAGCAGAACCTACTGCAAATGGTGGTACAATATCCATAGTTTGTACTGAAGCTAAGAATTGAGGAATGTAGATTAAACAACCTACAATAGCAGCGAAGAAAGTAACCCATAAGAGAGACTCGCTTTGCCAATAACCAAATATACAGAAGAAGATAATACTTATAGCAATGATTGCAGGTGGCATGCGATAACCTTTAAAGAATTTATCGGAAATGTAACCTGCAAAAATAGTTGAAGGGATAGCCGCCCATTCAAAGAATAAAAAGGCAACAGACATTTCTGCTTTGGAGAAACCCTTTACTTGTAATAAATAAATTGGAAGCCAAGTAAGCATACCAAAGCGAATCATGTAAACAAAGGTGTCAACTAATGATACATACCAAGCGTTTTTATTTTTCAATACGTATTTTACAAAGATTTCTCTTGTGCTCATATGCGGTGCTTCAGAACTTCTGTGCGCCTTATGCGCTGTGTCGGCGATGATTTCACTTGTTGGTGGTAAGCCTTCACGTTCAGGGCTTTCTTTGATTAAGAAAGAAATGGCAATTGCTATGATAACTGCAATAAGCGCTGGTACACCATAACTCCCTAATTGCCAGTGATCTGTAGTAGTGAAATATAATGCGGCGGCTACGATTGGTGCTACGATACCACCACCGAGATTGTGTGAAATATTCCAGATAGCTCCATAACGGCCACGTTCCTGTTTTGGGTACCATTTAGCTAAGGTGATAAAGGATGGTCCTACACCAAATCCTTGGAAAAAGCCATTTAGTACTACTAAAACTAAGAAGAAGGCGAGACTATCGGCAAAGCTCATAAAGATATTGATAATTGCACAGCAAATGAGACCGAAAGCCATAAACTTGGCAGGACTTGCTTTGTCTGCAAGACTACTCATAAAGCCTTTACTTAAACCATAAGCGATAAGCATACCACTAGATAGCAAACCAATTTCTGTTTTGCTCATATGGAGGATATCTGATAAAAAGTGTGTTGATAAGGCAAAGTTATTACGAACAATATAGTACGCAGCATAACCTATAAAAATACCAATTAATGATTGCAATCTATATTTATAATATAGATTCATAATCATGCTTTGTGGAACTGATGATTTTGCCTCTTTAGGTTGTAGAAATGAAAACATAGTTATTACCTTTCTTTCTTAATAACTAAATCCTATTGCATTGTTAATACTACCATTTCTATAGAATTCATGTAAATGATTTATGAGATAAAAATATTAATTTGTAACTTTCAATTGCTTATTATTAGCTGAAAATGTGTATAGAAAATATTTGAATTATAGACAAGTACTTCTTAATATATTAGATTAAATATATTGGGAGGTTATTATCTATGAAATATTTACGCTGTGAACTTAATCAAGTAGAAAAAGAATATGTAAAACAATTTGGTGAAGACTCTTTAAATCGTGTCATCCTTCATGATCCTGATACAAAGGATAAACAAGATGTGCAAGATACTATTGATATTCTAAAAGAAGCAATTGCGAAAAATAAACCTCTAGAACAGGTTCCAGAGGATATGTGGAAGCTTATTGAGTTTTAATGTATATGAATTCCATACAATAAAAAGGCACATTGTTTTATGCGCAGACCATCTATAAATGAATTGTTTAAGATGGTAGTTCAAAACAATGTGCCTTTATGTTATAGCTTGTAGAGTTCAGGTTTGCGATCTCTAAAAATATTGATTTTATTGCGAATATCCTCTACTACGGTGAGGTCGATATCTACAGATGAGATGCTTTCCACGGTGTCCATTTCGAGGAGGTTTGTACCCCATGGATCGTATACAGCGGAGTGACCAGTGCTTTGAACTCGACCTACTGTACCACAGCCGTTGACAGCACATAAGAAGAGTTGGTTTTCAATGGCGCGCACTTCGTTTAATACTTGCCAGTGGCGTAAACGCATAGTAGGCCATTGAGCAGGTACAAATAATAACTCTGTATTTGATAATGCAGCCATTCTTACGAGCTCAGGAAAGCGAATATCGTAACAGATAACCGTACTACAAGGAATACCATCCAATTCGAAATGAGTGGTATGCGTACCGCTAGCGAAGTATTGGTCCTCTTTAGCAGGACTAAATCCGTGAATTTTGGAATATTCTCCTACGAGCTTGCCTTCACGGTTGTAAGCATAGGATGTATTAAATACTAAATCCTCTTTTGCTACGGCTACAGAACCGCCCACAATGTTTACATTGTGTTCTTTTGCGAATGTACTTAATAAAGCTTTTGTTCTTTCTCCATTTCTGTCAGAAATATTGATTAAATCCTTAGATGGATGAAATCCTGTATTCCATGTTTCGGGCAAGACGATAATGTCAGGCTTTTTTGATAGGGCTTGTGAAAGTAATTCTTGGACGCGCGCATAATTGTATTCTACTTCGTTTACATGGACGTCCATTTGTATAAGGCTTAAGCGTTTTTTCATAGAGAATCCTTTATCTATTAGATGAGTATAATTCTAGTAATGTGTATTATAATTAGAATATTAAAGCATTATTGAGTGTATTACAATATAAGAGTCGATAAAGCTAGTTTAATTTTTTTACAATCTTTTGATAATAATAGTTTGCATACTATTTATGGAGATATAGGTTATTACTTTAGATAATGTTAGATCTTTTGGTGAAAATATGGAAATAATAGATGTTATAAATGCGCGAACTAGCATACGTCGGTATAAAAAATCTTCTTCGGTTGGAGAAGACATAATTCAAAATTTGGTAGCCCTCGGAATGCGAGCTCCATCGCCTAAAAATCGTCAGCCCTGGCAGGTTATTCATGTGACGGCAGTGGAGAAAGAACATTTTGTGAATTTAGGCTTTCAGGTATTAGAGCAATATAAAGAGCGAAAAGAACATTTTGGTAGCTTAGAAATTAGCCTTAAGGCTATGCAAACAGCTAGCGATATACTTTTTGTAGTTAATCCTTATGATCACTTGCCTGACTATACTCGCGTGTGGGAGAAAAGTGACTTACAAGCTATTGGCGCTTTCATAGAACATATTTTATTGGGGGCAAAAGCAATTGGGTTAGGTACATTGTGGATGAATGATGTGTATTTTATGCAAAGTGAAAGTAAAGCCTTTTTAAATATTCCTCACGATGTACAGGCAATCATTGCTATAGGTATTCCAGATGAGTCCATGTATCCTAGACCTCGAAAATCGATTGATGAAGTACTAATAAAGCGTTAATTTTTACTATTCTTCATGGAAATGTTATAATATTCTGTATATAATTGTGTTCTGATAGAGGAGGACCTATGAAACGGATTCCGTTGGTAACACTGTTAGTTTTGGTATTGGCAATGGTTGTGGCAGGGTGTGGATTGCTTTCACAAAAAACAGAACCTACTAGTTCAGTACCGCCTGCAAAAGAAGTTAAGATGGTACATCCAACGGGTATTCCTGTTCTTATGTATCATAAAGTCGGCGACGACAAAGATAATGATGCAGTTATTCGGGAGGATTTGTTTAGAGAACAAATGAAGTTCCTCAAGGATAATGGCTATAATCCATTGACGATGGATCAATTGTATGATTATGTTGTGAATGGTGCTGCGGTGCCTGAAAAACCTGTTGTTTTAACCTTTGATGACGGTTATGCAGATACATATTCTATCGTATATCCAATTATGAAAGAATATGGATTCCCGGCTACTGTATTTATCAATCCTGGCGATGTTGGGACGCGTCTAACTTGGGATCAAGTGCGTGAAATGCACAAAAATGGTATTACTATTTCAAACCATGGTTTCCAACACATAGAAATGGGCCAATTGTCGGAAGCAAAACAAATTGAAAATATAACAAAGGCCCAAGAGGCACTTGCTAAAGAAGTAGGCATTAAGGATAATCCTTGGTTCTGCTATCCATATGGAGATAAAAATGAATTCACCGACTCAGCATCTAAGAAAGCTGGTATTAAAATGGGGATGGCTATGAAATCTGGCTGGGCTCATACTGGTGATAATCCATATAATATTTTGCGTGTTTGGGTAGGTAATGCGGTGGATATCAAGCATTTTGAAGAACGCATTAGCACTGAACATTTCACTGATTTATAAGGAGAAATACATTGTTCAAAAAGAATTGGGTAAAGTTCATCATTATGGTGTTCTTATTTACCGTTGTCACATCACCCTTCGTGGTGCTCTTTGGACCATTTAATAATGTAAAGCGCGCTGTAATTGGTGCTATCTTACAATCTCGCCATCCTCATTACATTACATGGTTGTTTAATGAAGACGAGTTACAATCTATTTTGGGGACTGTAGGGGTCGTTAAAAGCCAAGATTTGTTCAAGTTTAATGCTCGTGAAGATAAGACTTTAAATCTTGAAAAAATCCAGTCTGCTCGTTATGTAGGCTATATTTTAGAAATTCCAGATCCTCGTCGTATCCAAGTAGGCACAGCGGCTAATATTCAAGAAAAAGGCGATACTACAAGTAATATTGCAAAAATGAATAATGCTGTAGCAGCGATTAATGGCGGTGGTTTCCACGACCCTAATGGTACTGGTACAGGCCGTTTGCCATATGGTTTCATCTTGCATGATGGTGAGTACGTTATCGGTAAGGATGTAGGCCCTGATGAAGACGTAGACTTTGTAGGTTTCTCTAAATCTGGTAATCTTATCGCTGGTAACTATGATAAAACTCAGCTTAGTGATATGAAGGCCATGGAAGGTATTACCTTTGGTCCACCTCTTATCGTTGATGGTAAGAAGATGATTACCGAAGGTGATGGTGGCTGGGGCGTAGGTCCTCGTACTGCTATCGGTCAAAAGAAAGATGGCACAGTGCTATTCCTTGTAATCGATGGTCGCCAACCAGGGTATTCTATTGGGGCTACCTTGCGTGACGTACAAGATATTCTATTTGAAAAAGGTTGCTACATTGCAGCAAATTTAGATGGCGGTTCTAGTTCAACTTTGTACCTAAATGGTAAAGTCGTAAATAAACCTGCCGATTTGTTAGGGGAACGCATGATCCCAACGGCGTTTATCGTGAAATAGGAGGACAGATGAAACCTTTTACGCGTGTACTGAGCGCCTTTGCGGTAGGTATTCTTCTGCAAGGTGGGGTATACCTATACCTTGATCAATATATGTTTGCACCGACTACAGAATTTAACGTAGCAGGCGCATCAAAAGATGATACGAAAAACTTCCCTGATGTGAAGGAAGGCACTAAATATGTGTCCTATGACCGTCAATTTATGGCCGTTGTTACAGAAAACTCTTTGAAAATTTACAAGGCTAATGAAAGTAAGCCTACAAATATCGATTTGAAGGGCCGTTCGATTAGTTACTTCAACTGGATGCCAGACCGTAACTATGCTGTCATGGGTTTATATGACTCCAGAGATGTTGTCATGGCTCGTCTTAATGCGGATGATCCAGAACACGAAGTTGATACCAAACTTGAAGACTTGCCTCGGGGCAGTAAAATCGTAGATGCTGCGTACTCTGAAGCGACAAATGTGGTGTATATGAAGGTAAAAGTTCAAGAACACACATATCGCATTTATCGTACCGATGCTAACTACGATACACGTCGCGTTTACATGCAAGCTACTGATATTGGTCATATCGGTGTATTCTACGATGAAGATAACTTCTTCTACGATAATGTGAGAACTGGGGATGTATTCATGTTCAACGGCATTGAAGGGGGATGGCGTGTTATCAACCCTGAAGGGCGTTTCCGCTTTATCGGTGTTGATATGGACAAAACCATCTACATCGCCCGTGTTGATGAGGACAATAATGCATTGACTGTTTACACTGGTAAATTAGGTGTAGGATTCAATCCAGTTTACAAATACAACCACCCTACTACATTTAATGAGTTGACATTATCAGATGTAAAAAACATCATTAAGAATGGTAGTGAAGAAACTACTAAGGTAACAGAAGATACTACATCTTCTAAATCATCCAATAGTAGTGGTAGTAAAAAGAAATCTTAAGAAAAAGCCTTTATAATGTTCTTTCATTATAAAGGCTTTATTCCTATAATAGTATGTACCCTAAGGATATCTATGAATATATTATTTGTACGCCTTAGTTACATAGGTGATGTTTTGCATGCTACACCTGCTGCGCGGTGGATTAAGGAACAGTATCCTGATGCTAAGTTGCATTGGATTGTAACGCCTAGTATGGTAGAGCTCCTGCAGGGCAATCCCTATGTAGATAAAATTATTCCCTGGGAACGGGATATATACGAGGCACATTCTAAAAAACTACATATTCCTACAATGTGGCGCATGTGGTGGGATCTTAAGGCCAAATTAGAGCCTTATAAATTTGATGTAGCCGTTGATGTGCAAGGGCGACTCATAACAGGGCTAGTACTATTAGCTTCAGGAGCCCCCATTAGACTTGGCCTTGGTGGCACAAAAGAGTTGAATTGGCTGTTTACTAACTATAAAACGAAGCCTAGTACAGAACACGTGATTAAACGCTATGTAGAGGTAGCTCAGTTGTTAACAAAGGCTATTACTGAACATGCAAATTTAGATACATCGCTTAACATTGATAAATACGGTATTGAGAGCAGTTGTTCACTAAATGAATCTAATGCTAATACGCTATACCACATGGATTTTCAGGTGCCAACAAATTTACATAGTTGGGCAGAAGAGCAATGGAAGTCGATTGATAATGACGTTTCTTTACATCAAGGCGTGGTAGAAACTCCGTTACGCATTGGGCTGGTATTAGGTACCTCTTGGGCAACGAAAGAGTGGCCTCAGGAAAAATGGTATTTTCTCATTAAATCCCTTCAATATAGAGCGAAATTTGTTTGTTTAGGTGGCCTTAAAGAGGCTGCTCAATACAAACCCTTGCTGGACTCTTTGACAGATGAGGGTATTGATAAAATTGTTCTGAATATGTTAGGGAAAACGACACTTCAAGAATTAGGGGCTTTAATTGAAAGTTGTGATGTAGTAGTTACTGCAGATACGGGAGCTCTGCATATTGCGTTAGCTTTAAATAAGCCTGTAGTAGCACTCTTTGGCCCTACGGACCCTAAATTATGGGGCCCTCTGACGGGGACCTTTAAGGTGCTCGTAAATGACGAATTAGATTGCTTGGGGTGTCGAAAACGACGTTGTCCTAAGCCAGATCAATATTGTATGTCTGGTATTGATCCAGTACGCGTAAAAAAAGCAATTTTTGAACTGATAGGAGATACACATGGCAAAGTTTAAAATTCAAAAAGGTTTATCCGATGCGGATATGATGAAAAATTTTAAGGATACAGAAAATTTCGAAGATACTATGCTCAATATGGAGCGAGATGCTAAGAAACCAGTAGTTCATCAAAGTCCAAAGCAAAAAGAAGATGCTTTTTACCGTGAGTTCTTAACTGAAAAAGTAGAGACTATGATTGGTAAAATGCTCCTTGATATTAAGATGGAGTATTTTAAAGAAGGGGAAGGGGCTTTCTCTATTCAGGTGAAACGGGAAGGTAAAAATATTGTCCTTGAAACTGCGCCTAAAAAGGTTAAGCCTGAGAAGTAAGCCGTATAATGGGGACTCTCAAATTTTAAAGATTAGGTCAGAACCTGTCCGTAAATGGGCAGGTTCTTTTGCATGTTTATGCATTTAAAAATATCGGCTTAGTTATTAATAAAATTGATGAGCTTATAAACATACCGACGTTTATCGAATTACTACATTTATAAATACCGATATATTTTGAAAAGTATTTAATAATAACCATATAATTTTTAGTTTCTCATTAAAATGAGCAATTACAAAAAAAATAATTTGATTAAACATACATGCTAAACTCTAGTTCCTCTGCAGTTTTTTGTGATATTCATCACGAAAAAATCATCTTTGAATACATGAGATTATGAGTAAATAGCATAATGTGGTTGTTGACAAAGAATTTTATAAGTAGTCTAATATAAGTATGTATTACGATTTTAGCGCGTTTGGCTAGTGTGAGCAGACATCGAAAAAATCGTAAAAAAAATAGGTATGAGATAGTTGTTTAATGAGTGTATAAAGTTACATACACAGACTATTTCGATTTGGAGGATTAACATGGCTAAAAAATTAAGAATTTGCGAAACCGTTCTTCGTGACGGTCATCAATCTATTTTGGCAACACGTATGCGCTACGAACAAATGGAACCAGTGCTCGGCCTTTTAGATGATATTGGTTATGAAGCTCTTGAATGTTGGGGCGGCGCTACTTATGACAGCTGTCTTCGTTTCTTGAATGAAGATCCATGGGAACGCCTTCGCAAATTGAAAGCTAATTTGAAAAATACCCCATTGCAAATGTTGCTTCGCGGTCAAAATTTGTTGGGCTATAAACACTACTCCGACGACGTAGTAGAAGCATTCTGTAATGCGGCTGTAAAAAATGGTATCGACCGTATCCGTATTTTCGACGCATTGAATGACCCACGCAATATGGAAGCTGCTATTAAGTACTCCAAAAAAGCTGGTGCACACGTTCAATCCGCTATGGTATACACAATTTCTCCAGTTCACACAACTGAAAGCTTCTTGAAAGTGGCTGAAACTTTGGTAGAAATGGGTACTGATTCCCTTTGTATCAAAGATATGTCCGGTTTGTTAGGACCTGCTGATGCATATGATTTGGTTTCTACTTTCAAAAAACGTTTTGGCGAATTGCCAATCGACTTGCATAGCCATTTCACTTGCGGTCTTGCTAGTACTACATACTGGGAAGCTGCTAAAGCTGGCGTAGATATCATCGATACTGCTATCTCTCCATTTGCTCATGCAACTAGCCAACCAGCTACTGAAACTATGATTGAAATGTTCAAAGGTACTGAATGGGATCTTGGTCTTGACCTTGATAAATACATTCCATTAGTTGACCACTTCCGTAAAGTAAAACAACAAATCGCTGAAGAATTCAACTTGAAACCAGCTAGTGATGTAATCCCTGCTGTTCGTCGTTACCAAATTCCTGGCGGTATGTTGTCCAATACTCAAAACCAATTGAACGAAATGGGTATGGGCGATCGCTTCTTTGACGTTATGGATGAAATGCCACGCGTTCGTGAAGACTTGGGTTACCCTCCATTGGTAACTCCAACATCCCAAATCGTTGGTACAATGGCTATGATGAACGTTATGATGGGCGACCGTTACAAAATGGTTCCTAACGAAGTTAAAGATCTTGTTCGTGGTAAATATGGTCAATTACCTGGTACAATTTCTGATGAAATTCGTCAAACTATCATTGGTGATGAACAACCTATTACTTGCCGTCCAGCAGATCTTATCGAACCTGAATTGGAAGGTTACCGTCAAGATTTAGCTTCTAAAGGCTACAATGGCATCACTGACGAAGACGTATTGACTTATGCTATGTTCCCAGAAGTTGCTATTAACTTCTTCGATGCAAATCGTCGTTAATCCAAATTTTAAAAGAGGATTCTTAGGAATCCTCTTTTTTTTGACCATATTTAAACTATCCTCATAGAGAAATAGTATAATTCAGTATATATTTTGTTTTATTAAATGAAGAGATTCAATAGTTGTTTCATTTTTTATATTTTAGCTTTTTTATAAACAGTATAGACAAGTTCCTATTAAAAGGGGAGACTAAGGAACTATGAAATATCAGATATTACCAATTTTCATATCGCCATAAGATACATGGGTGCGTGTGAAAATATAATTTTTACGAAAAGTATTAGATATTAAAAGGGTCGAGATACCTTTTAATAATCGGTCAATTATAAACTACGTATGAAAGAATAGTGAAAAATATGTTGGATATTTGCGTGTTTTACTTGCGTTAAGTTATAAAAATAGCGTAAACTATAGAGAGTATCTACTATTTATGATATTGAGGTAATCCTGTGAATTTACAAATACGAATTTGGATATCCAATGTTGTGCTGTTTGTTGTACCTATTTTAATAGCAATTATTTTATTTTTGCTATATTTTACAGGTTTGCGCATATTGGCCAATGCCGGTTACTATTTGCGTATTGAGCAGGAACAACAGTTTAAAAGTGTTAGTCGAATAACTGAAACCATTACCTTTTATGGGTTAGAAAATGATCTAATTAATAGCTTGGTTAAGCCTAGCTATAGCTTACTTGATCCAAAGGAAGTATATGTTGAAGTACTTGATCAAGGAAGTATGGTGTATAACTACGGTAATCCACAAATCTATAGTGCTTCTGCCATTGTTGGTCTTATTGATGTTAACCCTGAATTACAGGGCATCGTATATCAATCCAATAATACTTTCGTTTACGAAATGAGAAAGTACGATGGACGTCATTCCTATGTATACCATATTGCGATTAGGCGTGCTACTCATGGTAGTGATAGCTTAATGGAATCCGTATCTTTCTATATTATCGTAGTTTCCATATTGCTCTTTATTGTTACATTTTTTGCTATTAACCGATTTGTTACACGATTTATCATGATTCACGTTAAGAACATGACAAAGTCGTTAGAAATGGCAAATCGTCAGATTGAAATGGAACAGGAGCAACAAAAAGAGTTACTCGCTGGTATATCCCATGATATACGAACTCCGTTGACGGCTATTAAAGCGTATGCTGAAGGCGTTCGTGACGGTATTGCACCAACGGAAGAGCAACAAAAAAGATACATGGGGATTATTTTGAAACGGGCCAATGATTTAGATTCTATGTTAGAGGAACTATTCCTCATAACAACATTGAATTATAAAAAAGAATCTCGTCCATCTGAGCGAATTGAATTAGGTCAGTTTGTACGTGACTTTGTAGAAGATCATTTAGCTCCGTATCAATCGAAGGGGCTTGAGATTAAGGCCCGTATAGCTACGGAAACACCTTTTATCAATGCTAACCCACAATTGTTACAACGTGTTTTGCAGAATGTGTTGAACAATAGTGCTAAGTATAAAATGACCGATATTGGTCATTGCGTCATAGATGTAACGAGTGATGATGATTTTGTATACTGTGTCATCAGTGATGATGGACCAGGTGTACCGCCAGAATCTCTAGAGCGTCTGATGCGACCATTCTATCGTGTAGATTCGTCTCGTACGAATCCTCAAGAAGGTAGTGGCCTAGGATTGTCGATTATCCGTCGAATTATGGAAATCTTTGAAGGCCGAGTTATGATTGAAAATGTAAGGCCACATGGTCTACGTATTATATTAGAGTTTCCTAAGCAAGGAGAAGAATCATGAGTGAACATATCTTAATTATTGAAGACGATTTGGATATTGCCAATATTGAGCGTGATTATTTAATGGTGGCGGGCTATGATGTAACGATTATGACTAATGGTACAGATGGCATTGAAGCAGCATTAAATACTCCTGTAGACCTTATTATCCTTGATGTTATGTTGCCAGAAATGGATGGCTTTGAAGTTTGTCGTCAAATTCGTGACAAAGTTCGTGTGCCAATCGTTATGGTAACTGCGCGTCTTGATGATATCGACAAAATCCGTGGCTTAGGCGTAGGCGCTGATGATTATATTGAAAAGCCATTCTCTCCATCTGTATTGATTGCGAAGATCAAAGCTATGTTGGCGCAATATAAACGTTTAACAGAGCGCGATGCAATGGAAACAAACGCTATTCAATCCGGTGAAATCCGTCTCGACCCTAAAATGATGAAAGTATGGGTGAATGAAAAAGAAGTTCATCTCAAAAAGAAAGAATTCCAATTGTTGGAGTTCTTGATGCGTAACCGTGATATTGTATTTAGCAAAGAAGAATTGTATTCTCGTGTATGGGGACTTGACTCCTATGGTGATTATGCAACTGTAGCAGTTCATATTAATCGTTTACGTGAAGAAATTGAGGATAATCCATCCGATAGTAAGCATATTATTACAGTGTGGGGTGTAGGGTATAAATTCGTTTAGTATAGAGAATATGCATTCACATTATACTCACGTTGTTCGTGGCTGTTGATTAGATATGACTTTATAGAGATTTTATTATAGAGATATAATCAAAGGTTTAAGAATTGTTTATATAGTTACTTTGATAGTTTAGATATTCCATGTATACTTATTTAAGTAAGGCTGACTATGACTCTAGATAAGTAATATTTTAACTTCTCTCTCTTAATAAGTTCTCTCTAAAGCTTATCTAGATCACATATACTCTCTCTCTCAACAGTCCTTACACTCTCAAACTATATGCATAAAGGGCATTTGCTAGCGACGGCT
>OAVC01000362.1_pt1 | contig 27887 bp, 21 predicted proteins | sample 1495261 | NCBI WGS metagenome assembly OAVC01 (sample SAMEA2580074, study PRJEB22360) | human gut metagenome | biome: human gut; feature: human-associated habitat; material: faeces | place: Denmark | collected 2008/2010
CGAGCGCGATGCACCGGATGCGGCGCGTGTGCTCGATCGCGACGTGTCGGCGGGTGATGCCGAGCGTCTGCGCTCGCGCACGCTGGGCCTCATGCTGGAGGACACGGCGCTCGAGCTGGGTGCGATGGCGCTGAGCCCGCTGTCCAAAACCGAGTACGCGCTGGCGGCGCCGGCGCTTTGCGGCGGCTACCAGGGCGATTACGCGCCCTTTGGCGATGTGTACCTGTCGACGCTTGAGTTTGTGGCACGTGTGCGCAACCGCACGTCTGCCGTGGTGCCCCAAGAGCTCGTGACGCTCAACGCGGTGGAAGATTGTATGGAGCGAGTGCTGGCGCAGGCGCTCTCAACGCTCGACGGTCCGGTCGATATGCTCGACCGCGCGGCGCAGCTGCTCGGCGGGCTTGAGCCGGGTGAGGTCGATGGGGCGCTCGAGGCGCACGTGGACCGCAATCGATCTTTCGACGACATCCCGATGGCCGCTGGCAAGCCTGAGGCCTGCTCGCTGCTGCTGATGCTCGTTCGACAGGGTGAAGCTGCCCGCCGCATGTTGCCGATGGCGCCGATCGTCTCGGCCCGTTCGTTTGCCGAGCGTGCCTGGCCGTACATGCTCGCGTGGTCCGACCTGGGGCTGAGCGGCAAGGAACGCATGACGGTCGATGCGCTGGCGCGCGCCGAGGTGAACCGCTTTGCCGACGAGGATACAAGCGAGCGCATGCGTGGCGAGATGATGGGCATATTGGGTGACCTGTTGGGCATTTCGCCCGAGCAGATGGAGGAGCTGCGCTCTGAGGACGGTCAGCGTCGTTTACACGAGGGAATGAAAAAGTTCGAGGGCGAGGTTCAGGACGCCATCGATAAGATGATGGGCGGTCAGGGCGGCTCGCAAGGTAGTCCCCAGGGTGGCCCGATGCCGCACCCGCCAGTAGATCCGAGGCAGTTCCCCTTTTTCTCGCAGAACTAACTATGGGATAGGATTCGCTTCCAACCCCGATACTTCAACTAAGCATCTTGGCCCCGTTGTGTTATTCTAGAACAGACGTTCGTGAATGATGCGCGGGGCCTTGTCTTGCGCTGTGCTTGTGGCGAGGGGAGGTCGGCTTGGTTATCTTGGGCATTGACCCCGGTTTGGCTCATACGGGTTGGGGGATTATCGAGGAGCGGCGTGGCGAGGTTCGCTGCCGTGCCTACGGTTGCATCGAGACCAGCGCGGGCAGCCCGCTTGCGGTGCGCCTGTCGCATATCGCCCGTGACCTTAAGGATGTCGTCGAGCGTTATCGACCCGACACAGCTGCTGTCGAGAGCATCTACTTTGGCGCCAACGTTCGCTCGGCCATCCCTACGGCGCATGCCCGCGGTGCTGCACTCGTGGCGCTTTCGGAATGTGCACTCGAGATTGGCGAGTACACGCCTATGCAGATTAAGCAGGCTGTTGTGGGCACCGGCGCCGCGGACAAACGACAGGTCGCGTATATGGTTCGTACGCTCACACAGCTCGATCACGACCCGCATCCCGACCATGCCGCCGATGCCTTGGCCTGCGCTATCTGTCACGTTAACCTGAGCCGCACCCGCGCCCTTACCGGTGGCGAGTTCTATCAACAGAGAGGAACCGGATACTGATGATCTCCCAGCTCCATGGAACGCTTGTCGAGGCCACGATGAGCTCGGCCGTCGTCGATGTATCGGGCGTTGGCTTTGAGCTCGGCATCTCGGGCAGCACTGCCGCCACGCTGCCTACGCCCGGCGGCGAGGTGCGCCTTTATACCCGTATGCAGGTGCGCGAGGACGCCATGACACTTTTCGGTTTTTCCTCAAAGGATGAGCGCACGATGTTCGACCGGCTCGTGTCCGTCTCGGGCGTTGGCCCGCGCTTGGCGCTCGCCGTGCTTTCCACCTATACCGTGGGGCAGCTGTATTCGCTGGTGATGGCTGAGGACGACAAGGGCATGGCCAAGGTGCCCGGTGTGGGCAAAAAGACAGCTCAGCGTCTGATCCTGGAACTCAAGAGCACCTTTGCCAAGGATAAGGGCTTTGTGCCGGTCGACGTGATTCCCGGCCAGGTTGCGATGCCGGTTCCCGCCGCCGCTCCTTCGGCGATCGATGACGCCCGTGCGGCGCTCCTTTCCATGGGCTTTAGCCCGCAGGAGACCGATGTTGCCCTGAGCGGGTATGATGGGCAGAATATGCGTGTCGAGGATCTGCTCGGCGCGGCGCTTAAGCGACTCGGAATGGATGCGTGATGTGGGAAGCCGATGACTCTCAGGACCTGTGGGCGACGCCCGGCAACTCGCCGGCGGCATCCATGGCGCACGGCGAGCGCATGGTGGGCTCGGAGCTGACGGCCGAGGACCTCGATGTCGACCGCACTTTGCGCCCCCAGCGCCTGGACGACTACTGCGGCCAGGAGCACATCAAGCAGAGCCTGCGCGTGTTGATCGAAGCGGCGCAGAGCCGTGGCGAGACGCTCGACCACGTGATTTTCTCGGGTCCTCCGGGCCTGGGCAAGACCACGCTGGCCACCGTTATCGCCAACGAGCTGGGCGCTCAGATCAAGACCACGAGTGGCCCTGCCATCGCGCGCACGGGCGACCTGGCGGCCATCCTTACTAACTTGCAGCCGGGTGATGTGCTGTTTATCGACGAGATCCACCGCCTCAACCGTTCGGTCGAGGAGGTCCTGTACCCCGCGATGGAGGACTTTGCCCTCGATATCGTGATTGGCAAGGGTCCGGCGGCGCGCTCGATTCGCCTGGATATTCCTAAGTTTACGCTGGTAGCGGCAACGACCCGCTCAGGCATGTTGACCGGCCCGTTGCGCGACCGCTTTGGCATTTCGTATCGCCTGGATTACTACACGGTCGAGGAGCTCGCGCAGATTGTGACGCGCTCGGCGACTATCCTGGGCGTGACGATCGATCATCCCAGTGCACTCGAGATCGGCTCGCGTTCGCGCGGTACGCCACGTCTTGCCAACCGCCTGCTCAAGCGCGTGCGCGACTATGCACAGGTGCGCGGCAACGGTCCCATTGAGCTCGATATCTGCCGTCAGGCGCTCGAGTTCTTCGAGATCGACGAGCTCGGTCTGGACTGGATGGATATTCGCATTTTGGAGACGCTTGCCAAGACGTTCTCCGGTCGTGCCGTGGGACTTACGACCCTTGCCAGCGCGGTGGGCGAGGACCCGGGCACGCTCGAGGATGTCTATGAGCCCTATTTGCTGCAGTGCGGGTTGATGATTCGTACGCCGCAGGGCCGTCAGGCAACCCTTCGCACCTTTGAGCACCTGGGGATTGAACCTACCGTTTAGGGCGCTTTGTTTTGGCGGGCTGTTGGACTATCGCTGGGCATCGGGTAAACATATCGCCGTTCATCGGTTATGGGCGTTTTACTATTGCGCGCCCGTGCTATGCTGAATTGGTCTTTTTCTCATTCGGTAACGAAAGGACCGCCCATGCCTACTGACATCGAAATCGCACGTTCTGTCACGCCGCTGCCTATTACCGAGGTGGCCAAGAACGCCGGCGTCGACGTTAAGCACCTTATTCCGTACGGCTTCGACAAGGCTAAGGTCGACTATTCACTGCTCAACGAGCCGACTGATCACCAGGCCAAGCTCGTCCTCGTGACCGCTATCAACCCAACGCCCGCGGGCGAGGGCAAGACCACCACGACCATCGGTCTGGCCGATGGCCTGCGTCGTCGCGGTATCAAGAGCGCCGTGGCCCTGCGTGAGCCTTCGCTCGGTCCCGTCTTTGGCGTCAAGGGCGGTGCCGCTGGCGGCGGTTGGGCCCAGGTCATTCCCATGGAGGACATCAACCTGCACTTTACCGGCGACTTCCATGCCATCGGTGCTGCCAACAACCTGCTGGCCGCCATGCTCGATAACCACATCCAGCAGGGCAATCAGCTCGGTATTGACGTTAAGCGCATCACCTGGAAGCGCGTCGTCGACATGAACGACCGTCAGCTGCGCCATGTTATCGACGGCATTGGCGGTAAGGCCCAAGGTGTGCCGCGCGAGGACGGCTTCGACATCACCGTTGCCTCCGAGGTCATGGCAATCCTGTGCCTGTCTACGAGCATCAACGACCTCAAGGAACGCTTGGGTGAGATTGTCGTCGGCTATAGCTTTGCCGGCGAGCCCGTCCGTGCCCGCGACCTCAAGGCCCAGGGTGCCATGGCCGCGTTGCTTAAGGACGCGCTTAAGCCCAACCTGGTGCAAACGCTCGAGGGCACGCCCGCGTTTGTCCACGGCGGTCCCTTCGCCAACATTGCCCACGGCTGCAACTCTATTATGGCCACGCGTATGGCGATGCGCTTTGGCGATGTTGCCATTACCGAGGCCGGCTTCGGTGCCGATCTGGGTGCCGAGAAGTTCCTCGACATCAAGTGCCGCATGACGGGCGTTCGCCCCAGCGCCGTCGTGGTCGTCGCGACCGCTCGTGCGCTTAAGTACAACGGTGGCGTCGCCAAGGCCGACCTCAACGAGGAGAACCTCGAAGCACTCAAGGCTGGCATGCCCAACTTGCTGCGTCATGTCGACAACATCCAGAACGTTTATGGTCTGCCCTGCGTGGTCGCCATCAACCGCTTCCCGACGGACACCGAGGCTGAGCTTGCACTCATCGAGTCCGAGTGCCAGAAGCTCGGCGTCAACGTTAAGCTTTCCGAGGTCTGGGCCAAGGGCGGCGAGGGCGCGCTCGAGCTGGCCGATGAGGTCATGCGTCTGATTGAGCAGCCGAGCGAGCTCAAGTTTGCCTATGAGGACGGCGCTGATGTCGCTGATGCCCTCGAGGCCGTTGCCACCAAGGTCTACCGCGCCGACGGCGTTGACTTTACGCCGGCCGCCAAGCGCCAGCTCGCCGAGCTGCGCGAGAACGGCTTTGGCAACCTGCCGGTGTGCGTCGCCAAGACGCAGTACAGCTTTAGCGACAACGCCAAGGCCCTGGGCGCTCCCGAGAACTTCCGCATCACCGTGCGTGAGCTCAAGGTTTCCGCCGGTGCCCACTTTGTGGTCGCGCTGACCGGCAGCGTTCTGACCATGCCGGGTCTGCCCAAGGTGCCCGCAGCAGAGAACATCGACGTCGACAACGACGGCAACATCACCGGCCTGTTCTAAGCTCGCTGCTCATAGCTGCTAGCCCGCCCCGCTCCCACAAGGCGCGGCGGGGCTTTTTGATCCTTAGGCCCGCGCATGTCTTGTAGATACCGACGGACTCTGCCCGTCATAGGCTTTTGCGCGGGTAGAATGCATGGATAACTTGAGGCTCACGCGCGACGGAAAGGAATCGTTGCATGGATCAGGACAAGACAACCGTGATGGGCGGCTACGGTTCCGCGCAGGCTGGCGATAGCGCCGATGCGACCCGCGTTGTTCCCAACCCCGGTTATACCGACCCCGCCGCGACGCAGCCTTCTACCGAGCCCACCCGGGTTATGGGTTATGGCGACACGGTGCAGGGCCCTTACGCTGCATCTTCGCAAGGCCCTTATGGCAACGCAGCTCCGGATCCGTTTGATTACGCGCCGCAGGATTCTTATGCTGCCTCGACGCCGAATCCCTATGATGACCTGCCGCAGAATCCCATTCCGCAGCCTCAGCAGACGACGTATTTGCCTCGCACGGCTCAGCCTCGTTACGAGTCGCGCGAGCCGTATCGCGAGTACCCCAAGTCGATTCCGCAATATGGCGAGGACGAGGAGAAGAGGCCGTCGCGTTCGTCGAGCGTGATCAAGAAGATCCTCATCGTGCTGGCGATCTTCTTTGCGCTGTCGGTTGTGTTTGCCATCGTGTCGGGCATGCTCAACAAGCGGGGGAGCTCAACGGCCGATACCGCTGCCGAGCAAACCGAGTCCGCCTCGTCTAGCACCGTCGATTTGAGCGATGTCCCGGGGCAGTACTGGTCCAACGCCAAGAAGCTTCTCAAGTCGCGCGGCGCCGATCTTTCGAATGCCGTGGTCCTGACCGATGATGGCTCAACGCCCGTCGTCGATGCCAACTGGGTCGTTACTTCTGCCTACTATAACGACAACGGCAACCTCGAAATTCAACTCACGCACAAGAACAGCTCGGGCAACGCGTCCGGCGACCAGGGCGGCGCGGACAGCTCGAGTTCCAATACGCTGGAGGACTTGAGCAACAAGGCGCAGGAGTTGGGAGACAAGGCGCAGGAGCTGGGCGACACCGCTCAGAACCTGGGCGATACCGCGCAGAACTTGGGCGGCATGGCGACGGATGCCTGGAACGCCCTGCAAAACGGCATCTCGGGCGCGCAGGGAAACTAGCGGACGAGCGGAGCGGGGCTACAGCTGCTCGGCCGGACGCTCGGGCGAGCTGAAGCCCGAATCAAACGTGACGACGCATGAGACATCGGGCCGGCGCTCGTGCACGATGCGCGTGACGAGCTCCAGCAGCTCCTCGTCGGATATGTCAAAGCCGTCGGGACGCACCAGGTCAAACGAAACGAACCCGTCGTGCTCGTGCAGATCGTGGATGGAGAGCGCGGGATCGATCTGCATGACGCCGCGCTTGACCCAGCCGCGCAAGTCATCGCCGGTTGTCGCGATGGGGTCGCAGTGCAGCGTGATACCAATGCCCATCTGGCGCTTGATGTCGTGCTCGATGGTGTCCAGAATCTCGTGGTGCTCAAACGCGTCGCCCTCGCCGGGCATCTCCACGTGGGCGCTGGCAAACTGACGACCGGGGCCGTAGTCGTGCACCATGAGGTCGTGTGTGCCCAAGACCTGCGGATAGGACATGATCTTGTCGCGGATTGCCTGGACGAGCTTGGGGTCGGGCGCTTGCCCCAGCAACGGGCTGATGGCGTCGCGCACCAGGCCCAGACCGCTGATGCAGATGAAGACGCCCACACCCAGGCCTGCCCAGCCATCGAGATCAAAGCCGGTCGTCTGCGAAATGAGCGCCGCCACCAAGACCGAGCCCGAGGTGATGACGTCGTTTTTGGAGTCTTGTGCTGTGGCGATGAGCGTCTCAGAGTCGATGCGGTCGCCCAGCGTGCGGTTGAACGCGGCCATCCAGAATTTGACGAGCATGGACAGGACGAGGGCGGCTATGGAGAGCGCCGAATATGCGGTGGGCGAGGGCTTGATGATCTTGGTGATCGACTCGAGGATTAGGTTGATGCCGACGGCACAAACCAGGACGGCGACAAACAGACCAGCCAGGTACTCGTAGCGGCCGTGGCCGTAAGGGTGGCCCTCGTCTGCCGGGCGGCTGGCAAGGCGGAACCCGAGCAGGCTCACGATGTTGCTCGAGGCATCGGAGAGGTTGTTGAAAGCGTCGGCGATGAGGGAGACGGAGCCGGCGAGCAGGCCCGCGATGCCCTTTGCCAGGCACAGGGTGATGTTGAGGCCAATGCAGATGAGGCTTGCGGCAAAGCCCGCGTTAGTGCGGCAAGATGCATCGACCGGCTCGCTCTCGCTGCCGGGAACAAGCGTATGTACCAGTCGATTTACAAATAGCATAGCGGTCGTCCTCACAATCATGTTTAAGGGGATAGTGTAGCTCGCACGGGGGCGCCGTGCGCCGATGCTCAGAAAATGCAGCAATAGTCTGCCGGTGCTAACGAGCGAGCCTTCTCGTCTGCCTGGGTGGTCCATTTTGGGCCACATGGGTATGGGCATGTGCCTGCTTGCTCGACATACTTAATGTCGACAGCCCCTGTGCAAAGGAGGACGTTTCCATGGACGAGATGTTTGCCATTAAATGTCAAAACTGCGGCGGCCCTATGTACTCGCACCAGGCTAAGCGCAGCTTTGAGTGCGCCTATTGCGGCACGGTGGTTCCGTGGCAGGCGGACGCCGGAGAGCCCAAGAGCGCTTTGGGTATTCGCCATACGCCGTTGACGGTGGTGGATGGACTGCTCAAACTCACGCATGTGTCGCAACTCGAGCGCCCGCAGGACCCGGACTGGTATTTCTTCAATGCGCACTGGCGCAATCAGTCGGTCCTGGAACATCTGCTGTGGGAGGATCGCGGCACGGCGCAGGAGTTCCAAGAGGCCACGCATGTGAGCATTCCTTGCCCCTTCTGCGGAGCGTCCTTTGAGGGCGAGTCAACGCAGCGTGTGTTTGAGTGCCCGTCCTGCGGCAATAAGATCGGCATTGCGGACCTGCTCAAGCCGGGGACGTTTAGCAAGCGCCTGACCATGGGCGTTGGTGCGGAGTATGTGCCCGAGCAGGGTATTCCCTGCGAAATCTCGCCGCAGCAGGCACGTGCCAACGCGCTGCAGCTGGTGCGCCAGTATCCGGATGCCTTTGCCGGGCACGACGTGGAAGACGCGATCCAAAACGACATGATGCTCTTCTATTTCCCCATGGCGCTGGCGGACTTGCGCATGATGGCGAGCTTCCCGGGCAAGGGCCTGAGCAAGGAGGCCTTGGTGTACTACGAGGTGCTCGACTGGGCATACCCCAGGGCAAACTACCTGGACGTTCGCCTCATGGGCATTTTGGAGCCGTGGGACTTTGCCAAGGTCGGTCCGTTCGATCCCGCCATGCAGGAAGGTGACTTTCGCGTTGTCTCAGTCGATGCGTCTACCAAGGACCAGGTGGTCATTGATAAGTTGGCGCTCGACGTTGCGGGCAACGACGCCGAGGCTGTACTGGGGCTCAATAAAAAGAGCATCCGCACCTGGGCGCGCAAGGCCCGCAAGCACAAGGACGGCCTAGTTATGGTGCCGGTGTACTTTGTCGACCGTCCGGCAACGGATAGCCGCGACGGCGAGCAGGTGCGCATCGCCGTAAACGGCCAGACGGGCCGCGCGGCCGCGGTGGTGTTTAGCGACAAGCGCGAGACGCATATTGTGGCGCCGCTCAGCCCGAGTCTGCATCTGTCCGGTGAGAGCACCGTGCACGCCACGCCCGTCGAGGTCAAATACGTTAAATCGCCGTTCCTGTACCAGATCGTGCGCCGTGGAGGCGGCGAGCAACCGCGCCAGGTTGCAGCCGCCGTCGAGGGTTCCTACCGAGAGGAGAAGCCCAAACGCCGCGGTCTGCTGGGTGCGCTATTTGGGAAGTAGGGGAGTAGCACCGGTTGTTGCCGTAAGGTGATGGCCGGGGGTGCGGGGCAGCTCTCAGGAGTGCGGGCTGCCGTCTGATTGTTTGAGGGTGCCAGATGTAAATAAACAGTGGAGCGGCTGCAAAAGAGCCTCCTCACTGGGTAAAATCAGGTTGTGCCGCGGAACCCGCTCCTCAGCTAGTCACACTTCGGAAGCGCGGGCAACGCAGGTATTATCGTCTAAAGGGCCGGCTGCAACCGGCCCTTTTCTGTGGCAGCCAATGGACCCACATCAGACGAAGGCCGCGTCTTTGCCTGTCAGGTCACGCTCGCCAGCCACGGCTAGAATGTCGTTGCCGGCGTCCATGACCGGTATTGTTTCGTAGCGTGCGTCGCAACCGCGAGTGCGCCTGCGACGGCTGCGGTGGCTTCGGTCGCAACGTGCTGCTACCCTTGCGTTTCGCCATTAGTCGCTTCGTTGATGGCGCGGTACTCGGCGCTTAGTTCGCGCGCCAGCTCTTCCTTGCTTGGAAGATACGGCAGGTATTTGGCGGCAAACACTTGGTCGTTGTCTTCGGGCAGCGTGTACTCGACAATCGAATCGCTTTTGTCCGCGCAGAGCACGATGCCTATGGGCGGATTGTCGCCTTCGTTCATGAGCTCGCGCGTGTAGTAGTTCACATACATTTGCATCTGGCCCAGGTCCTGATGCGTAAGGTCGTCCGTCTTAAGGTCGATGAGCACGAAGCAGCGCATCAGATAGTTGTAAAAAACAAGGTCAATATAAAAATGGCGCCCATCAAAGGTGATGCGCTTTTGGCGCGCCTCGAAAGCGAAACCACGGCCAAGCTCCAGCAAGAACTTCTGAAGATGCGTGATGAGCGCCTGCTCTAGATCGCTCTCGCGAAACGCAGTATCGTCCGAGAAACCTAAAAACTCCAGTACATATGGGTCGCGGATGATATCCTCGGGGCGACGAGCCGGGGCGCTCTTTTGGATTTCCTGGGTGACGGCCTCCTTGTCCTTGCTGGCAAGTAGGCGCTCGCGGAACATGGTGTTGATCTGGCGTTCGAGCTGACGCGTGCTCCAACGAGAATCGGCGCATTCGTTCATGTACCAGGTGCGAGCATCAGGGTCGGAAATGCGCATCAACCTGCGGTAATGAGTCCAGCTCAATTCGCTACGCAGTGCGTCGCGAATTGGAAACGCAAGAAAGAACTGACGCATATTGCGAAGGTTTGCGATGCCAAAGCCTCTTCCGAAATCCGCGGTAAGCCTTCTGGAGAGGCCTGCAATCAATGCCTCTCCATATGCTGCGCGCTCCTCTCCGCCCTGTTCATCTACAATACTCTTGCCGATCTCCCAATATGCCTCAACCATCGCAAAGTTAACGGCGGTATAGGCCTTGTCGCGAGCGGCGTTGAGAATCGAGGAGACCTGCTTGTAAAAACCTTCGGGCACGATTGCCGATTCTCCACGGTTTACCAGTTCGCCCATCACTGTCGCCCCACTTTCCTCTTGTGGAATGCATCTTTATCGCATTTAGTTTAAAGCCTCGCGCGGACATGAATTGCTGTGCTGTCTAGCACCTTCGCATGGGAGCCTTGCGGTGACTTAAATGTGGCCATAGAGACAGTTTTAACGAGCCCTATGGAGGTGACGCGCATGGACAACAACACTGTGCTGTTCCAGGACAAAGGTTCGGGTAGGTTTAAAGACGTCAAGATCTACCCTAACCGCATTGAGGTACTCAAGAAGGGCACTTTTGGAGGCAAGCACACCGAGATTGTCTACCTTAAGGACATCACGGGGGTCAGCAGGATCAAGGGCCGCGACGTTTTCCTACGTAACAGGCTGTTGACTGCCCGTGTCTTTAGTCTGAGCAGCCGCTCCCAAGCTCAGGAGTTCGTGAATGCGCTGAACATGGTGATGTAGCCGATAACGGCGTTCGGGCTAAGGTAAAAATCGGGGCGCAGAACGGTATTCTGCGCCCCGATTGAGTTAATGCGCCCAAAAGACTGGCTTGCCTATTCGTTAACGTCCTCGGTATTGTCGCGGGCATTGGCAAGCATTACCGTTCCGGCGACCGTTGTCGCTACGGCGGCAGCGGCGAGCCCGGCGGCGATGCCAGAGCCGTCGCCCGTGTCGGCGAGCTTTCCGCCCGAGCCCTTGCCCTTGTTGCCCTTACCGTTCTTATCAGCGCCGCCCGCGTTGGCGCCAGTGCCGGTGCCGGCGCCGCCTGCACCGTCCGAGGCCGCTACGGGAAAGCTTGCGGCTCCGTCGCTGGCAAGCGTGTAGTTCTGCGCCGCGTCGCCCAAAAGCCCATTCGCACGCACCCAGTACGTTCCCGCGGTAAATGCCTCGCCCTCGGCCATTTCCGTGCCCGGAGCGCCGTTTGCATCGTGCATAAACTCGAGCTGGGCGGTGCAGGCATCGCCTTCGAGCTTGCCCTCGAGCGGCGCCGCGATCTTTGCGCGCACGTCCTCGCCGGCCTTAAGGCCCTCGAGCCCTTCAAAGTGGGGCGTCAGTGCGCGCGGGTCGATATCGATGGGCACGGAACCCTGCAGTTCCGTAACGGTCTCGTTGCCCAAAGCGTCGACATCCACGTATTCGATGGCAAACGTGTTGCCCGAAGCCGTCACGCTGAGTACGTTGCTGCTGTCGACAAGGCGGAAACGACCCTCGCCAACGGTCTTTCCATCCTGGAGTGAGGCATCGCTCAACGAGTCGCCGTATGTCATGCGTATACGGGTCGGGAGGTAGTACGAAACGGTCTGCTTGTGCTTCGCATCGTAATTGCGCTGGTAGATGCTTCGGGCCAGTGCCGCATCAACAAAGTCGGACGCAATGATGCCAATGTGCTTGAGGCAGTCCTCCTTTGTGCTCTCATTTCCGGTGCTGTTTATATACTGGCTCTTGTATAGATGCTCGTTGACCACTCGTGCTGCGGTAAAAGGATTGCTTCCTTGCTTGTAGTTCGTGCAGCTGGTGTAGTTGATACACCAGCTGTGCTCCAGGACCTTTACCTTGGCCCCGTCATTGTCCTCGACGTCCACCATGATGCGGGCGAGCTTGGTTGTCTCCTGCAGCGCCATATCGACCCAGCCGATTTTGTCGGTTCCTGTGCATTCGTAATGGTCCTGGGCGTATACCTTGGTGCAATAGGGCTCTTCGTCACCCGTTTTCCCCACGGCTTCAAAGCCCCGCTCGTCTCGAACGAGACACATAGAGGTGCTGTCGGTGTGTGCTGCGATTTTGTCGTCCCATTGGGTGAGGTCGAGGCCCCATGTGTGGCTGCTTACGCTGTTGCCGGCGAGCCCAAACCGACGCAGCAGGACGATCTTTCCGCGCACCTCGCCCAGCGTGGGGATGCGGCTCGATGTGTAGAACAGGTCGGGGTTCTCATCAAAAACCTTGCCCAAGGCCGTCGTGAGGCTTTCGTCGGTAGCCTCGCCATTGCCCCGCGACACGAGCATGATGAGCGCTTCTGTCGGGTTTTCGCTCAAAAACGTATTGAAGTACCCGATGACATCGGAGAGATGCATAAAGTTCCCGTCTTTTTTGAGCAGGTAACAAGCTCCGTGGTCGATGCCGGGGTTCTCACCCTTTCCGAGTCGAATATCAAAATAGCGAACGCCTTCGAGCAGCTGCGTGGGGATGTAATCCTGCTGGCATTTTGCCTGGGAGGATTGGGGCTCGGTGTCGTTGTCCACGCTGCAGGTGCCCGAATCGTGCGTGCCCGGGATGCTCAGTTCGTCGAGGAACTTGTTGTTGTCGACGTATTTCATCCAACAGGGCCCGTCGACGTAGCTGCTATACGTGGTCCAGTCGATACTGCTAACCGTGGTATTGGTCTTGCCCATGTCGTAACCGACAAGTTCGAGCTCCCACGGAATGCTCTTCCTCTTATGGCAGATCTTGTTGTTGTCCTGGTCTTTGCCGTCCTTTTCTATGGCCAGGTAATTAATGTCTTTTTTCTCGTTTGTGCGGTCTCGGATGATATAGGTTCCGTTTGACTGGCGTTCAAACGCAAAAGCGCGGCTGGGCTTGTTGTCATACTCGCCACTCCATACGTGGATGACCTTTCCATCTTTGTCCGAGTCGCCGTCGACCGACCAAATGCTGTAGCCCGTCTTTTTATGCTCTTCGAAATTGAGCAAGGTGCGGATAGCATACCAGTTTGTATCGTCATTCTTGGTCGTTACGTTCTCAAGGATGAGCTTGCTGGACGTGCCGTCATTAAACAGGTGGCAGACGTTGCCGATGACGTTGCCGTCTTCGTTGACGCTCGCGGTGCGAAAATAGCCCGCGGGGCGAAGACGAATGACGAACTTGTCGAGGTTGGCCGCCGATGTGGGCGTGTCTTCTGCAAATGCCGCGCGCATGGGAAGGCCCAATCCCGCGGTTTCGGGCAGGCTTGCAAGCGGCGACAACGCCGCGAGTCCAAGGCCCAGCGTAAACGCTCGGCGACTGATGGCATGATGTTCGGTCATAACTCCTCCATTCGCAGGGTGCGGTAATGCGCTCATTTTGGTCACTATACTGCCCGGATGTTTAAAGGTGTCGGCTTAAATTGTGTGCGCGGCGCTATAAATCGGCGGGCGGACGTGTTTGGGTGCTTGCCTATTTGTGCTGCTACCGCGCTGGGGGTGGTTTTGCCGCCCGGCACCCTCGCGTTCGCCGGCTATCGGCATAAGAAAGGGAGGGTCGGTTTACCGGCCCTCCCTTAGTACGAAACGCTGGGGCACCGCCGCTTGTTGGCAGTGCGCTCGTGTTTTTCGTTACGCTCGCGAGTCGCTTAGCGCTTAATCTCGATATCGTCGAGCTTAACATCCATGGCCTCGGTCTTGGCCTTGGCGATATCATCGGCAAATTCCAGAGACTTCATCATGGTTTCGACGGCATCCTTGTGCTCCTCGACGTTGTCGATGCGCACGTAGACGCTGCCGCCGCCTGCTTCGGTGAAGTACTCAGTCGTCACGCCGCCCGAGTGTGTATAGGAAGCGTTGCGCCAAGTCTTGCCGTTGTACTTGACGGGGTCATTCTCGGTCCACTCAAAGCTGGCATTCCACTTTGCCTCGTAGTCGAACAGCTCGTCGGCGTTCTTGTCAGGATCGAAGACAGGGATGAAGCGATCGCTGGCGTGCTCGCTCTCGGTGAACTTAAACTGGGCCCTATCGGCCGTGTCGCCGGCGACGTCGGTGATCTCGACGCCCTCGGGGACCTCGACCTTAAACCAAATGAAGTCGGTCCTCATATCCACGGCTGGCTTTTCTGCTCCGCCGCCACCGCCACTGCCGGTAGTGCCGCCGCTTCCGCCACAACCCACCAGGGCAACCGCGGCAAAGAGACTGATGCAGAGGGTGAGAATCGCAAAGGCCTTCTTTTTCATGGTCGTGTCCTCCTCGATCTGTAACCGCCCATGGATTACCTGCCTTTACTGTACGCGTGGACGGCTCGCTAGGGTGGGCCATGTGTCCCATTCTGAGGGCCGGATTTGCGCCGACAAGTGGCAATATGCGCGGGTCCAAAAGAGGGGAGAGCCGATGCTGTCGGCCCTCACCGGGGTTGGGCGCCCAGTGCTTTAAAGGGGCGCGTGTACGCGGGCATTGCCCCAATAGGTTCCTTGTTTATAGATATGTCCCAGTTTGTGACGTCCGGAAGTCCCGAAAGTTGAGCCATGTGCCCCATGTTTGCGTTGGCATGGTCTATCGTGTGCCATAGAAATCCGCGATGGCCAGGTGCGCTGACGCTTGAGTACTTATGGGCTAGACTTAGCACCATTATGTGATCGATGCGGTCGGTCGGTGGTTGCCACCCGACCGATGTATATGACTTGAAGGTGCGTGCGTATGAGCCAAGAGATGATGGACAAGACCTGCCGCGGGTTTGCCGAGGCGCTTGCCGCGCGCGAGCCGGTTCCCGGCGGTGGCAGCGCGAGCGCCTTTGTGGGCGCGCTGGGCGCCTCGCTGTGCGGAATGGTTGCCCGCTACGGTGCGACCAATCCCGCGCTTGCTGATCGTGCGGATGACCTGACGCGTGCGTTTGCCCAGGCGGATGAGCTGGCCCAGGAGCTTGTCGAGTTGGTTGCCGAGGACGTTCGTGCCTACGGGCGGGTGTCCGCGGCGTACGGTATTCCGCGTGACGATCCGGCTCGAGCGACCGCGATTCAGGATGCTCTGCATGTGGCCGCTATGCCGCCGTATCGCATTATGGATGCCTGCGGGCGTGCGCTGGCGCTGCTCGAGGACATGGCCGACAAGGGTTCGCGTCAGCTGCTGTCCGATGTGGCGTGCGGCGCCGTGTTCTGCCGTGCTGCTATGCAGGGCGCGAGCTTGACGCTCTTTGCGAACACCACGTCTATGAAGGATCGCGTTCGTGCTAAGGAGCTCGAGACCGCGTGTGATGAGTTGCTCGACACATGGTTGCCGCGCGCCGATGCGCTGGCGCGCCGCGCCTCCGACGCTGCAAGGAAGAGAGGATAGCTATGGTTGAACTGCTGAAGGGTGCTCCCGTTGCCCGTGCTTTGACTGAGGAGCTTGCCGCTCGCTGCGCAGCGCTGCGCGAGCGGGGCGTTGTTCCGACGTTGGCTATCGTGCGTGTGGGTGAGCGCGAGGACGACCTATCCTACGAGCGCGGCGCTCTCAAGCGCTGCGAGAAGGTTGGCATTGAGGCGCGCCGCGTTTTGCTTCCTGCCGATGTTTCGCAGGACGAGCTGCTGGCGGCCATCGAGGACATCAATACTGATTCGGCTGTTCATGGCTGTCTGATGTTCCGCCCGCTGCCCGCCGGCCTTGACGAGAACGCCGTCGCCGCAGCGCTCGGAGACCGCCGGCCCCGCAGCGCTCGATCCCGCCAAGGACGTTGACTCCATGACGCCGTCTTCGCTGCTTACCACGCTTTCGGGGCGCGGCGAGGGTTTTGCTCCCTGCACGGCCGAGGCAGTGTTAGCGTTGCTGGACCATTACGGTGTTGAGCTGGATGGAGCTAAGGTTGCTGTGGCCGGGCGTTCGCTGGTGATCGGGCGTCCTGTTGCCGCCATGCTTACGGCGCGCAATGCGACCGTGACGACGTGCCATACGCATACGCGCGACCTTGCTGCCGAGTGCCGTGCTGCCGACATTGTGGTTGCCGCCGTTGGACGCGCGCGTACGATTGGCGTGGATGCCGTTCGCGAGGACCAGACGATCATTGATGTGGGCATTAACTGGGATGAGGACGCTGGCAAGCTGGTCGGGGACGTCGATTTTGATGCTGTGGAGCCGGTTGTTGGTGCCATCACCCCCGTGCCGGGCGGCGTGGGCGCCGTGACAACGGCGATTCTCGCCAAACACGTGATCGAAGCGGCCGAGCGAGCATCGAAATAGGCATTTTTGCACACAGGGGTCCCGAGGGGTCCTGAAGGGTTGCGGTTTCGCCCTTTTTGCGCCGAAGCGATACACTGTTGCCGTTTGATTTCTTCGCTCAAGGAGGATGCGCATGCCGTGCACAACGATTCTGGTCGGTAAAAACGCAAGCTACGACGGGTCGACCCTGGTCGCGCGTAACGAGGACTCGTCCAACGGGGTGTTTGAGCCCAAGCGCATGCGCGTAGTGCATCCCGACGAGCAGCCGCGCGTCTACACGAGCGTCCTGAGCCACCTGACCATTGAGCTGCCCGACAACCCCATGCGCTACACGAGCGTTCCCGACGTCATTCCCGGCCACGGCATCTGGGCCGAGGCCGGTTTTAACGAGCTCAATGTGGGCATGTCCGCAACCGAGACGCTCACCACCAACGAGCGCGTCCGCGGCGCCGACCCGCTCGTGGACTACGTGCCCGCCAAGGGCAATGAGGGTGAGGACGGCTATGTGCCGGCGCAGCCTGGTGGCCTGGGCGAGGAGGACATGGTGACCCTGGTCCTGCCGTACGCCAAGTCCGCCCGCGACGGCGTTCGTATCCTGGGCGACCTGCTCGAGCGCTACGGCACCTACGAGAACAACGGCATCGCCTTTAGTGACGTGGACGAGATCTGGTGGCTCGAGACCATCGGCGGTCACCACTGGATCGCCAAGCGCGTGCCTGACGATGCCTATGTGACCATGCCCAACCAGCTGGGTATCGACATCTTTGACCTGGACGACGCCGAGGGCGCCCAGGCCGACTACATGTGCTCCGCCGACCTGCGCGCCTGGATGGCCGAGTGGCATCTGGACCTGACGCTGGGCGTCGAGGGCGACGGCCCGGCTGCGGTCTTTAACCCGCGCGAGGCCTTTGGCTCGCACAGCGACAGCGACCACGTCTACAACACGCCGCGCGCGTGGTACATACAGCGCTGTCTCAACCCCAGCGACGTGTGGGATGGCCCCGACGCCGACTACACGCCCGAGAGCGACGATATCCCCTGGAGCCGCGTGCCCGAGCACAAGGTGACCATCGAGGACATCAAGTACGTACTCTCGAGCCACTACCAGGGCACGGAGTACGATTGCTACGGTAGCAAGGGCACGCCCGCTACGCGTGGCGCATATCGCCCCATCGGCATCAATCGCAACAGCCAGCTCGCCGTGCTGCAGCTGCGCCCCTATGCGCAGCCGGTCTACCGCGCCGTGCAGTGGATGGCCTTTGGCTCCAACTCGTTTAACGCGCTGGTTCCGCTGTACGCCAACGTCGAGACCATGCCCGAGTACTATGCCGACACGCAGGCTCGCGTGACGTCCGAAAACTTCTACTGGGCAAATCGCCTGATCGGTGCCTTGGCCGATGTCCGCTTCCATGAGTGCGGTCGCGCGGTCGAGGATTATCAGGAGAAGGTCGGCGGCATGGGCCACAAGCAGATTCACGACGTTGACGCTGTCGTAGCCGCGCTGCCCGAAGCCGAGGGGCCCGCCGAGCTCGCCCGCGCCAACGAGGAGTTTGCCGAGCGTGTGCGCGTAGAGACCGATGCCCTGCTGGGCAAGGTGCTCTACACCACGAGTTGCGCCATGAAGAACTCTTTCGCGATGAACGACAACGTGAGGTAGGGATTTCCCGTCGATCGAATAGCGCTAAAACGCTTTGTCGCTTTCGCTCAATCTTGGGTACAAGAACGCCAATGCAGTTGTTTGTGATTGGAGACAACCATGGTTATGAAACTCGATCAGCTTGTTAACGGCGCCATCAACGTTGGCTTTGGCGCTGCCGCCGTTGCCGTCGAGGGCAGCAAGAAGGTTCTCGACGACCTCAGTACCAAGGGCGAGCAGGTCCGCAAGGACACCGCCACCCCCGATATCGCCCGCAGCGTGTCTGACATGTTCGAGCAGGCCGGCGGCACCATCTCCGACCTGACCGAGCGCTTGGGCATGCAGGGCGAGACCGCGGCTCAGCGCGTGCTTGACGAGCTCATCCTTGCCCGCGTCCGCGTCATGACCGCCCCCGAGCGCACGGCCTTCCTGGCCCATGTGCGCGACATCGTCGATTCGGTCGAGGACAACGTGACCTCGGTGCCCGTCGAGTCCGTTGAGCCCGACGACGCGAAGGATACCGAAGAGGCCGAGTAGCAGCGCAGATGGCAGATTCCACCACCGATTACAACAATCTAGATCCCTTGGGTGACGAGGCGGCGGTTGTCGATGAGGTCGATGCCGTCGTCTCGGGCGCTCGCAAGAAGCCGCGCGCTGTCGATATGGTGCCCGAGGAGCCCGACGCGATGGCGCCGGATGAGGAATACCAGCTCACGCCGGCGGGTCGCCGCGAGCGCATCGGACAGATTGTTCGCCTGGTCAAAAAGTACCGCGTGTGGGATAACCTCACGCCGGTTCGTTTGCGCCGCCTGCTCGAGGAACTCGGCCCCATGTTCGTTAAGATGGGGCAGATTCTGGCCAACCGGTCCGAGATTCTGCCGCAACGCTTTTGTGACGAGCTGCGTCGTCTGCGCTCCGATGTGGAGCCGGTGCCGTACGAGGTCGTACTCAGTTGTCTGGAAGAAGAATACGGCCTGCGCCTGGGGGAGATGTTCGATGCGATCGACCCCAATCCGCTCGGTAGTGCATCGCTCGCGCAGGTGCACCGCGCTCGTCTGGTGACGGGCGAGGACGTGGCCGTCAAGGTGCAGCGCCCCGGTGCGCAGCAGGTTATGGCACAGGACATCGATATCATTCGCTCGGTGGTGCGCATCGTTTCCAAGTTTGTCAACACCGATCAATTCGTTGACCTGCACGGCGTAGTCGAGGAGTTGTGGACCTCGTTTCGCGAGGAGACCAACTTTTTGGCCGAGGCAAAAAACCTCAACGACTTCTACGAGTTCCATAAGAGCGTTCATGGCGTGACGTGCCCTAAATCCTATCTGGACCTGTGCACCGAGCACGTGGTGGTCATGGATTACGTTGACGGCATCTCGATCGCCGATCCTGAACGCTTGGTGGCCGAGGGCTATGACTTGGAAAAGATCGGTGCCGCAATCGTCGAGGACTACTCGACGCAGGTGCTCGATGACGGCTTTTTCCATGCCGACCCGCATGCGGGAAACATCATTCTCAAGGACGGCATCGTCTACTTTATCGACTTGGGCATGGTCGGACGCATGTCGAGCCACGACCGCGGCATCGTCAAGGACATGATTTTCGCCGTGGCCGAGGGTGACGTGCCCAAGCTCAAGGATTCGCTCATGCGCTTTGCCGTAACGCGCGGCGATTCTGCCGAGCTCGATCATTCGGCCTTTTTGTCCGATTTGGACTTTATCGTGGCTGACTTTGCGGGCCTTGACCTTAAGGACCTGGATATCGGTGAGTTTTTGACCTCGCTGTTAAACCTCGCGCGCAAAAATGACGTTGAGCTGCCGAGCGTGGTGACAATGTTCGCCCGCGGCATGGTGACGCTCGAGGGCCTGTTGACCGAGTACATGCCTAACGTCAACATGATCCAGATCATCCAGACGCACATCAAAAACGAGAAGAGCACCTACGCCCGCATGCGCGAGATGAGCCGCGACTTTGCAGCGAGCAGTTATCGCGCGGCGAAGGGCTCGCTCGAGGCGGCCGAGTATCTGGGCTTGGCTTCGCGTATGCTCACGCGCGGTCAGCTTAAGGTGAACACGCAGATCATGAGCAGCGATAAGGCGCTGCGACAGCTAGGTGGGATTATCGACCGCATGTCGATGGCAATTGTGATCGCCGGTCTGTTTATCGGTTCGTCGGTGGTGTACTACGCGCGCATCGAGCCGGTTGTGTTTGGTATCCCGGTCATTGGCTTTATGGGCTACGTGAGCGCGCTGGTGCTGGCGCTTATGCTGGGCCGCAATATCTGGCTCAACAGCCACGGCGGCAAACATTAGAGGCTGCGACCGTCACCGCATTTTCCTATCGCAAACAATAGCTTTTACCTTGGGCTTCGCCTGTGTGCGGGGTCCTTTTGCGTGATACCATTTTGACGGTAATAATCGATGGCCTAGATGGTGGTGCGGAGACGCACGAACGCGCGGTTTTCCTGCGCGTTTGGGAGAATCGGGGTGCAAGTCCCCGGCTGTACCAGTAACCGTAATTCCTCTTGGCTCGGGATGTTCGCGTCGCAGATCGGACGACGCGCCTGAGCCGTTAAGGTTAAGTCGGATCGCCTCCCATCTTGCATGCGGCTGCGGCGTATGCCGCCGGTGTGCATAGGGCTCTGGAGGGAAGGGGGACCCCGATGGGGGAACTCGAGCGTAACATGCGCGATGACGTGGGGCAGCCGCTGGGCAATGCTCCAAGTACAGACAATGGGGGACAAATGGATATGTTTGAGGACGAGCGCGAGCGCGCCTCGCTGCATCGCCGTGGCGCGATTGCACGCGGTGTAGCCAAGCGCGGCCTGGTGGCATTCCTGGCCTTCGCGATGGCCTTTGGCACCACGCCGGCTCAGCTGTGGGCCGAGGGCGCCGAGGGCATTGCCGAGGCTGTGGCTCAGGCTACGACGCCGGGCGAGGACGCAGCGCTTGCGGGCGGTGCCGCTGGGCAGAGCGGCGCCGAGGTTCCGGATTCCGGGAGCGCGCCTGCAGCTAGTGCCGCCACAACAAAGGCAGCAACTGGCGACGAAGGCTCGGCGACGGGGGAGAGCCCTGCCGCGAGCAAGCAGTCTTCGGCGGCATCCGCTGGCCAAGCAGGATCTGCCGCCGCGGCTGCCGTTCAGACAGAGAACCCGACAGAAACCGGCGATGCTGCCAAGAAGCAGGTCGAGGTCTCGTTCTCGATTATCGGCACCGATGCCGACGGCAAGGCTCAGACCTGGGTGGCGCCTACGCAGCTCAAGCTCGACGAGGGCGCAACGGCTGCGGATGCCTTCGTTAAGCTGCAGCAGAAGACGGGCTTTAAGGCGGATTACGATCCGAACACGGCATACGGTTTCTACCTCAAAAGCATCACATCCCCGAACGATGGCCGCACGCTTGCCTACGATCCGACGACTTATGCCTTCTGGCAGCTGTTCGTCGACGGCGCGTCTTCCTCGGTCGGCGCGAGCAGCGTTAAACTCGCCCAGGGGCAGAAGATTGAGTTTGCCTATACGGCTGGTAACACTACCCCCGTTGTTAAGGACCAGGTTGCCGCAAATGTGACCGTCATTGGTCGCGATGCCCACGGCAAGACTCAGACTTGGGTCGATAACGCGCAGTATGTGGTGACGTCCGGCTCGAACGCACTTGACCTTACGAAGGTCGCGCTCGAGGCGAATGGCATCGACGCCGTTGCTGCGGGCTCCTTCATTCTGAGCCTTAAGTACAACGGCGTTGAACTGGGTACGCCGCTCGATTATTCGACCTATTGGCAGCTGTTCATCAACGGCAAGTCGAGCGACTACACGGCAGACAATGTCACCATTCATGCTGGTGATACCGTTACGTGGTTCTACGGTGGCTGGGGCGACCAGTTGCCGTCCGATTCTGTCCATGCTTCCGTTCAGGTACTTGGTAAGGACAAGGACGGCAAGCAACAGGTTTGGGCTTCGACGGGCCAGACGAGCCTCAAGGCAGGCTCCACTGCTAAGGATCTCCTTGAGCAGACCGGCCTTACTCTCGATGCTGGCGAATCGTCTTGGGGCTGGTTCCTCAACGGCATTACTTCGCCGTTCGATGGTAAGTCCTATGGCTGGGATGCTGCGACCAATAGCTATTGGCGCTTCTACGTAAATGGCAAGTTCGCCGACGTTGGCGCCGGTGCCTACGAGCTTCAAGAGGGCGATGCCGTCACCTTTATGTATGGTGCTGACGCCGATGCCCTCCCCGGTCAGGTGCTTGGGTCTGTCGATGTTATCGGTCCCGATGTCAACGGCAACAATACTCGCTGGGGCTCGGCAAGCAATGTTTCTTTGCCCGAAGGCTCTACTGCCCAGAACCTTATTGAGACGGTCCTGAAGGCCAAGGGCGTTACGTACAACGGCTCCCAGAGTGGTGAGTACTGGTTCCTCAATTCCATCAATTCGCCGTTCGATCACAAGCCGTATGCCTGGGATGCTGCGACCAATAAATATTGGCACCTGTATATCAACGGAGAGCCCTCCTTACTCTGCGCCAATCAGATTACGCTCAAGAGCGGCGATAAGGTTACGCTTGCCTATACCACCGACGATTCGGCCATGCCCGATCCCGACAAGATTGTCGTGGACCCGAGCGCGACGACTCCTGATTGGGATGCCGAGTGGGCCGGCTACGGCAACAGTGGCAACGGTTCGACCGTAACGGATGCCAAGACGCCTGCGCAGGCCGCCGGTCTTAAGTGGGCCTTCGATTGGAAGGCCGAGTCTGGTCAGCAGTATGCCAACTGCAGCGAGCCTGTCATCGCTAACGGCTTTGTGTACATCGCGACCGAGAACGAGCTCATCAAGATCGATTCGTCCACGGGCAAAAAGGTTGCCTCTGCGCCGCTTGCCTCCAAGGTGAGCTATACTTCTCGTCCGATCTATACCAATGGCCTTATCATCGTTCCGCTCAACGGCGGTGCGGTCCAGGCGATTACTGCAGACAAGCTGATCTGCAAGTGGCTGACGCCTGGTTTGACGGATTTGACGCAGAGCTCCTGCACCGTCGTTTCGGACGGCGAGTACGTCTATGTAGGCTCGGTCGATATTTCGTATGACGAGAATTACAACGCGACCTACGGCAACGGCTCCCTTAAGCGTATCAAGATTGCCACGGGCGAAGTCTCTTGGCAGAACATCGACCCTGCCGAGGGCTATTACTGGACTGGTGCGGCTTTGACGGATAAGTATGCCATCGTTCCTACGAGCGCGGGCACGCTTAAGTGCATTGATAAGACGACGGGCGATGTCGTTTCGACCATGAAGCTCGGCGCTCTCGCGAACGCCGACTGTGTCGCCGATCCGTCCAATGGTTCGACCTTCTATCAGATGACGCACGATGGAAAGCTCCATGTGATTTCGCTTTCGGCGAAGGGCGTGCTGAGCGAGCAGAAGACGGTCGATCTGGGTCTTACGAATAACATGAGCGCACCGGCGGTGGCTGGCGAAAACTTGATTGTCGGCGGACAGACGGCTACTGGCTCTGCTCTGGCTCTCTATAATCTGAAGACCGGTAAGACCACGATGGTCACCGCTGCTGACGGTAAAGAACTGCCGGCCGGATTTAACGGTATTGCTGCTACTCCGCTGGTGAGTGTTCAGGGCGGCAAGACCTATGTGTACTTCACCGTTAACAGCGCGGATAGCAAGGATTACGTCAACTACTCTGCTGGTGGTGGCGTATATCGCTATACGCTCGGCGATGCAGAGGCGACGCAGATTTATGATGCGGCTGGCCATTACCAGCACTGCGACTCTCCGGTCATTGCCGATGCATCTGGCAACCTGTACTACATCAATGACTCGGGCACTCTGTTCAAGCTGGGGGCCGTTGAGTCTTGGACGGTTGCCTTTAATTCCAACGGCGGGTCTGCTTGCGACACTAAGTTTGTTGCTACGTCCGATGGCAAGCTGGTCAAGCCGGCCGATCCGACGCGCGATGGCTACGCTTTCGGCGGTTGGTTCACCGATGAGGCTTGCACGCAGGCGTATGACTTCGGTACGCCGGTGACGGCCGACCTTACGTTGTATGCCAAGTGGACCAAGAATGCCGTTAACCCTGGCGGCAATGGCGGTGCTGGTTCCAACGGCGGTAGCGGTCCTGGTACCGGTTCCGGCACTGGCGCTGGCACGGGTTCTGGTTCCGGCTCGAAGGGCGGCGCTATTGCCCCGGGCAAGAAGCCGGTGACCAAGACAACAGTGTCAATCAAGACGGAGACCAAGGACGACAAGAAGTCCGACAAGAAGGACGAGAAGAAGTCTGACAAGAAGTCTGACAAGAAGGACAGCAAGTCCGACAAGAAGTCCGATTCCAAGTCCGATACGGGCGCTGCTTCCACGACCACTGCTAAGAAGTCCTCTAGTGCTTCCGAGCAGGAGACTGGCACCAATCCGCTCGCCATCGTCGGCGTTGCCGCCGGCGTCATCGGTCTCGCCATCGTCGGCGTGTTCGTGTTCACCAAACGTCGGTAGGTGAGGGCTGTGTCCAATAAATCCAAGGACGCTGACCCCAAGCAACCAGATTCCTCGTTCATTCAGTTCGACGATTCAAAGCAACAGGGCGCCGCTTCGACGGCGTCCGCCCCTCGACGGAAGGCGCTTACTGGCGTCCTGACCGCCGCGTGCGTTGCGCTGATTGTCATATCGCTGGGCTTCGTCCATCCTTCCGAGAGCGGCGCCTGGTCCATTGACTGGATCGTTCAGACTGTGACGGGGGAGAGCGTCGTCACCAAGGACACCAAGGCGTCTGGCTCGTCCGCCGCTTCGGGCGAGGCCAGTTCCAAGGATTCCAAGTCATCGAATGATGCAAAAGACGAGCCCAAGGGTTCGAACGACGCCAAGGACGATTCCGAGTCTTCAAACAAGGAATCGGACAAAAACTCGGATAGCAAGAAGTCCGAGGACCAGGACGGCAAGAAGTCTGGCGATAAATCTGCTGCCCAAAATACGGGAGCCGGTGATACTTCCAATGTGTCTGGCGGTGCTTCTTCGGGCGGTGGCCAGTCGTCTAATGGAGCCTCATCCTCTAATGGTGGAAACGCCTCCTCGGGCGGCCAGAGCGGCTCACAGGAGTCCAACTACGTTACGGTGACGGTTTCGGTCACATCGAGCGCTGTGGGCAATCCTGTGTCCTCTGGTGGCACCTTTACCTTTAACGAAGGCGCTACCGTCTACGATGCCCTGTGCGCGCTGGGCCTTTCTGTCAACGCACATGGCTCGTCGTACGGCACGTATGTCTCCGCGATTGGTGGTTTGGCCGAGAAACAGCACGGCGGCACGAGCGGCTGGATGTACTCCGTCAACGGCACAACGCCCATGACGGCCTGCAGCAACTACGTTCTCTCAAACGGTGACAACGTAGTCTGGTATTACGTTACAGGCTAGAGGCCTCGACATAGCGCGCCAGACGGGCGGTTCGGACAAACATCCGGGCTGCCCGTTTTTCATGCGTAGAGGACTGGGTCGCCGGGTCTCTCGGCAAACAAAAAACCGGTTGGAACGGGAATTCCAACCGGTTATACATTCAAGCAAATAGTGAATCGACTACGACCGTGCACCCTCGAGGAAGAAGCGGCGGCTGAAGTAGTTGTACCAGGTGACGAGGAACGTTGCGATGGCCTTCATGGCCTGGTAGCCGATGCTCAAAAACGTGACGCCCACAAACATGTACAGGTCGTTGAGACCCAGACCAATCACCGACAGGATGGTGAAGATCGTGAACTCGCGCTTGCGGCTCATGCCCTCGCGATGGTCGAACACGTACTTCATGCTGAGCCAGTAGTTAACCACGACGGACGTGGTAAACGAGACCGTGGTGCTCATCAAAAAGTCGAGGTGGAACAGCTCGACGAGCGCAATAAGCATGCCCCAGTCGATGCCAAAGGAGATAAGACCCACGACGGCGAACTTGAGGAACTGCTTGGTATGAGGTTGTGCCAGCGCCTTGCGCACGTAATCACATCCAATGCGTTGATGAATCGAGCAGAGGATACTTTAGAGCTTTTGCAAGGGAAACGTAAGGTCTTTGCCAAGAACTATACGAACTCGCCAAATTTTCAAGAGGTAATCCGCAAACGTTGAAAATTTGCCCGTAAACGAACGATGCCCGCGGGCGATACTGTGCTGAGCGCGCATTGTCCGTGGGCATCGTAAGGCTGTAAGGTTGCGAGTTACTTGGTCTCGTCGCCCTCCAGGAAGATCTTTCGGGTCACAAAGTTGTAGACCATGACAAGCGCGGTGGCGCAGATCTTGGCGATATTGGCCTCGAGCCCCAGACCGGCGTTGAGTGTCAGCACGATACCGTCGTTGAGTGCCAGGCCGATCACGGACAGCACGACAAAGATAATGAACTCGCGGCGGCGGCTCATGCCTTCCTTGTGCGCAAACACGTACTTCATGCTGGCGACGTAATTAAAGATGAGCGAGACGATAAAGCCGCTGGTGTTGGCGATTAGGATGTTGAGGCCCAGACCGTAGTGGAGCAGATTCATAATGCCAAAGTCGATAACCGTGGCAATGACACCGACGACGCCAAATTTCATGATCTGCGCAAGGAGCTTTTGCATGGTACCTGCCTTAAGCTGGCGCCGAAGCGCCGCGGGGATGACAAACTCAGCAAGTTTAGCCAATCCCCGCGGGTGGTGCTAGGCGCGCTCCTCGATAGCACCGTTTCTATATGCATCGAGCAGCTGACGCAGGTCCTGGATTTGGCTGCGGATCTTGGCGCCAGTATCGGTGTCGCTCACCATGCGGCGACGGTCTGCTTGGTCAAAACGGTTGGTCTCGCTTTCGATGTCCACGTTGCGCGTGAGTGCCTCGGCAACCGTCGTAAAGGCCTGGTGTGACTTGAGGCGGCAGCCGCGCGAGCTCGAGATGAGCGTATAGCCGGCGATACCCGTCTTGGGATGGTAAGCGCGGCAGAAGCCGCCATCGATGACCAGCAGCTTGCCCTCGGCACGGATGGGCTGCTCGCCCTTGGTGGTTTTAACGGGCGTGTGGCCGTTGACGATGTGGCCGGTCGGCGAGCATGCCATGGGCGCGACGCCAAACTCGCGCATGATGTCATCGCAGACCGAGGGCGACTTGGTAAGCGTGAAGTACGGATCCATCGGCTCGACCCAGGTGCTCTTATCGGCGATATAGGCGCGCTCAAAGGTACGCACTAGGCGTCCACTGGCGGGCGAGTTAAAGCCAATCCACAGGTACCACATCCAGTCGAGGGCGTCGCGGTCGCCCACGCGCCAGGCGCGGCGGGCGATGTGGTCGCAAAAATCGAGATAATCGCGGCCAGCGTGCCAGGTGCCCAAGCAGTTCATGCTGCTAAAGGTGCCGTCTTCGTTGAGCGGCACGCAGCCATGGAACAGCAGGTTGCCGTTGGTGACCTTGTACATCGAGCCGTGGGAATAGAGGAAATCGATATGGCGATGCAGGTGATCGGCGGTGACAAACTCGGACACGAGCTTGTCGATGATGTGCTGCTCCTGGGGCGTGAGCGTATAGGGGTCCGCCGGGTCGACGGTGGGGAAGTCGTTGGTCGTGAGCGGCCATACGCTGGCGTCGGCGAGCGTGACCGTGCCGGTGTCGTGATCGATCTTGTCGAGTAACAGGCGGTCGGTCATATCGAACTCGGGGTGGCGCTGGATAATCTGGCCCTCGAGCTTAAAGAGCAGCACGTTGATGGCCTTGATCAGCGGGGTGATGGACTCACCGGCGGTGTAGGTGGCATCGGCAAAGGCGACAAGCTCACGCAGCGAGATGCCGTAGTCGTTCTCCAGGATCTCGTAATTGTCGTAGCGCAGGTTGTTGCGCAGCACCGTGGCGATGCAGGCGGGCTCACCGGCCGCAGCGCCCATCCATATCATCGAC
>OAVC01000363.1_pt1 | contig 27871 bp, 15 predicted proteins | sample 1495261 | NCBI WGS metagenome assembly OAVC01 (sample SAMEA2580074, study PRJEB22360) | human gut metagenome | biome: human gut; feature: human-associated habitat; material: faeces | place: Denmark | collected 2008/2010
CAAAGAACCTTGCAGAGGCGTTCGAGCATTATAACGAATGGCATCCGCATAGTGCGCTGGGTTATCGCTCGCCACGGGAATATCTGCGGCAGCGGGCTTGTAATGGGTTAAGTGATAACAGATGTCTGGAAATATAGGGGCAAATCCAGAAGGCTTCCTGGTGACCGAGATCGCTAAAAAGCTGAACCGCAGTATTAAAACCATCAGTAGCCAGAAGAAATCTGCGATGATGAAGCTGGGTGTCGAGAACGATATTGCTCTGCTGAATTATCTCTCTTCTGTGACGTTAAGTCCGGCAGATAAAGACTAATCACCTGTAGGCCAGATAAGACGCGTCAGTGTCTTATCTGGCATTTGCACGGATTGCCGGATGCGGCGTAAACGCCTTATCCGTCCTACGATTCCCATTATTTCAACAGATTACATTAAAGTAGGCCAGATAAGACGCGTCAGCGTCGCATCTGGCATTTGCACTGAATGCCAGATGCGGCATAAACACCTTATCCGTCCTACGATTCCCGCGATTTCCTGACCCTCTCGGCATATACCGTCAGCGTCTGTTTTATCACATCCAGCGTTACCGGCTTCGACAGGCAGCTGTCCATACCGGACTCCAGACACCGCTGCTTCTCTTCAGCCAACGCATTAGCAGTTACTCCGATTACCGGCAACGTCAGTCCCAACTGACGAATGCGTTGCGTCAAGCGGTAACCATCCATATTTGGCATATTGACGTCGCTAAGCACGATATCAATATGATTCTTGTTAAGTACATTAAGCGCATCGACGCCATCATTCGCGGTTTTACATTGATAGCCCAACGATCCCAACTGGTCTGCCAGCAGACGCCGGTTAATCGGATGATCATCCACGACCAGAATCATCATATCGTCATTATCGCTGACCGCTTTGTCCGTCGACGGCAGAGCGTTAGCAGGATCGTCGCTCTCCATCTCGATCAAATAAATACGCGCCAACAATGCCGGTAGCTCATGCGGAGCAGCCACACTATGTACCCACTCCCCTGGCGCTTTCTCCAGCGGAATACCAATATGGCGACGACAGAAGGTCACTACCGCTCTGCCCTGCCATTTTTTGTTCACTACCTCGTCAGTAATTAACACATCTTCGGGAGTCGGTTCCTGCCCTTCGTATGTTGTAACGACGATGCCGCTGCGCTGCAAACTGGTTTCCAGGAACTGACAGAGCGACGCATTGCGGACCGCCAGCCAGCAGCGTTTACCACTCAACCCTTCCACACCTTTTTTCTGCGGGTACTGAGCGCCGTATAACGGAATACGCACGGTAAACTGGCTGCCCATTCCCGGTTCTGAATCTACCGAGATGTCGCCGTCCATCATGCTGATCAGTTTTTCACAAATCGCCAGACCCAGACCAGTCCCCTGGAAGTTACGCTGTACGCCCGTTCCGACCTGGAAGAAGGGATCAAACAAGCGCACCACTTCTTTCGCCGGTATCCCCACGCCGGTATCGCGAACACGGATAGAGAGATAATCGCCATCAGCGCGAACATGCAAAACTATACAGCCGGTATCGGTGAATTTTATGGCGTTACTCAACAGGTTGGAGATGACCTGCTGTAAACGCATCGGGTCGCCATTTAAGGCCACTGGCACATCCGGTTCAATAAAGCAGTACAAGCCTAACTGCTTGCGTACCACCAGCGGTAAATAGTTGGCGGTGATGTGGTTCATCACTTCACGCGGTGAAAACTCACGCGGTTCGATCTTCAACTGTTCTGATTCAATTTTCGAGAAATCGAGAATATCGCTGATAATTTTCAACAACAGGCTGGAAGAGTTGTTCATTGCCGTCACCAGACGATCGACGCCTTTCGGTAACTCTTTGGTTTGCAACAGATCCAGGTTACCGATAATGCCATACAGCGGCGTTCGCAGCTCATGACTGACGGTGGCCAGGAACATCGATTTTGACTGGCTCGCCTGTTCCGCTGCTTGTGCCATCTCCTGCAACGACTCTTCCATCTTCACGCGCGAAGAAACATCCACCAGCACACAAATGGCCACGTTTTCATTACGATAGCGCGAATGGACGAAGCTGATTTGCAGATTGGTATTGTTGCTGGTCAGGACATCAACAAAATTGACCTGCTGCCCACAGATAATTTGTGTCAGCCGTTGGCGGTCCTCATGCGTAAGCATATTGAGATAAGTATGCGCCAGTTCGTTACTTAAAATATTGACGCCATCAGCGGTACGCAAAATGCAGATACCCACTGGCGCGGAGGCGACAATCTTGCGATTAAACTGCTCATGTTCTTCCAGTCGCAGGGCGTCGCTTTCCGCCGGAATGAAAATACGCCGCTCGTACATCCGCGCGAGAGTAAACAATGCAGCTCCGGCAAGCACATTCAGCAAAATTGCGTTAAGGATCAACATGCGAATGCGTTCCAGCACCTTATCAACTGGCACTGAATAAACGATGCTTAGCGATGAGGGTGGCAGATTTTTCTTCAGCACCAGTTCCCGGAACCCTTCCGTATAGCCAAACCAGGAGCGTTCCTGCATCCAGCGAGGATCGCCCTTAATTTTGCTTTCTGGTCCGGTAAGCGAAATCAGGGTATGACCATTTTCATCAAGAATGGTAACCCCCATCGGCAACGTACCAGGTAAGAAAAAGTTCTCCATCCGGATGGTTTGCTCGACACCCAAAAGCGCCTGCAACCGGTTCGCCAGATAAACTGGCGTCAAGGCGTAAAAATACCCGACGCCAGGGCGCGGACCTTCGCTGATCCAGTAGAGGTTACTGCCACTATCATCTTGTGGTGCATTTCGATATTTATTAATGCGTTCATGCAAAGCTTTTAACGCGGTATCGCGTTCCACTGGCATATCACGCAGACCGAAATTGGCCATGCAGAGGTTATCGCTGCCGATTAAAAATACCCGGTTTAGATCGTAAGCCGCAGAAAAATTATCGCGCCAGTAGCGCATAAACCACGCCAATGACTCCAGAGAACCTCGCCAGGTGTTACTCATTGCGGAACAATCAGAGTCAGCAAACAGCGGTTCAAACGCAGGCACATCCGTCTGCGTTTCTCGTCCACGCGGGGAAAGCACACCGTTTTCTGCCGATAAGCGATTTTCAGCTATGTACTTCAGCTCTTTCATCACATCAGAGGTGCGTTGAATAAAGCGCTGAGCCTGATCGGAACTCAGATTAAATTCCTGACGAATTTCCGATTCTCGCTGATGTAACGCATTAACGATGTAAAAAACGGATGAAAAAGCAATCAACAGCCAGAGCACTAACGCCAATGCTCTGAACATGTAGCGCGAGGCTTTCAGGGTTGTACGAAAAGAAGCAAGGTATTTCAAAGGGGCGAAGCTCCGCCTCAGGTGACCGATGGAGTGTGGTTAAGGTAGCGGTAAAAGCGTGTTACCGCAATGTTCTCTCTTCTCTGGAATATGATACACCGCCGAGAAATCATCACCTTAACCTCTGATAATCGTCATATACCGGACAAGACTAGTGGATTTCAGCATGCATTATATGAAGTGGATTTATCCACGCCGCTTACGCAATCAAATGATCCTGATGGCAATCCTGATGGTCATTGTCCCAACGCTTACTATTGGTTATATCGTAGAAACGGAAGGACGTTCAGCAGTCTTATCTGAAAAAGAGAAAAAACTTTCTGCCGTGGTCAACCTGCTTAATCAGGCGCTAGGCAATCGCTACGATCTCTACATCGACTTACCGCGTGAGGAGCGTATCCGCGCATTAAATGCAGAACTTGCCCCCATTACCGAAAATATCACTCACGCCTTCCCTGGCATCGGCGCTGGTTATTACAACAAAACGCTGGATGCGATAATCACCTACGCGCCTTCAGCGCTATATCAGAATAATGTGGGCGTTACCATTGCCGCAGATCACCCTGGTCGCGAAGTCATGCGTACAAATACCCCTTTGGTTTATTCAGGCAGGCAGGTGCGCGGCGATATTTTGAATTCAATGATTCCCATTGAGCGTAATGGTGAAATCCTCGGCTATATCTGGGCCAATGAATTAACCGAAGATATTCGCCGCCAGGCCTGGAAAATGGATGTGAGGATTATCATTGTGCTCACCGCCGGTTTGCTGATAAGCCTGCTGTTGATTGTCCTTTTCTCCCGTCGCCTGAGCGCCAATATAGATATCATCACCGATGGCCTCTCGACTCTGGCTCAAAATATTCCCACTCGATTACCACAATTGCCCGGTGAAATGGGGCAAATCAGTCAGAGTGTTAACAACCTCGCCCAGGCACTGCGTGAAACGCGAACACTTAACGATCTGATTATTGAAAACGCTGCCGATGGCGTCATTGCCATTGACCGCCAGGGTGATGTAACCACCATGAACCCAGCAGCAGAAGTCATCACTGGCTATCAACGTCATGAACTGGTAGGGCAGCCTTACTCCATGTTGTTCGACAATACTCAGTTCTACAGTCCCGTACTGGATACGCTGGAACATGGCACCGAACATGTAGCACTGGAGATCAGTTTTCCAGGCCGTGACCGCACCATTGAACTCAGTGTCACGACCAGTCGTATTCATAACACGCACGGTGAAATGATAGGTGCTTTGGTGATTTTCTCTGATTTAACTGCCCGCAAAGAAACCCAGCGCCGCATGGCGCAAGCAGAACGCCTCGCCACACTGGGTGAGCTGATGGCTGGCGTGGCGCATGAAGTACGTAATCCGCTAACGGCTATTCGTGGTTATGTACAGATCTTGCGCCAACAAACCCGTGACCCAATACATCAGGAATATCTGTCCGTAGTACTCAAAGAAATCGATTCAATTAACAAAGTTATTCAGCAATTGCTCGAATTTTCACGCCCACGCCACAGTCAATGGCAACAAGTCAGCCTCAATGCATTGGTTGAAGAAACTCTGGTACTGGTACAAACCGCCGGCGTACAAGCGCGGGTCGACTTCATAAGCGAACTGGATAATGAATTAAGCCCGATTAACGCCGATCGTGAACTGCTCAAACAGGTACTACTGAATATCCTGATCAATGCCGTCCAGGCTATCAGTGCACGAGGGAAAATTCGCATTCGAACCTGGCAGTATAGCGACTCGCAACAGGCCATTTCGATAGAGGACAACGGCAGTGGCATTGATCTCTCGCTGCAAAAAAAGATCTTCGATCCCTTTTTCACTACCAAAGCCTCAGGAACCGGGCTTGGTCTGGCGTTAAGTCAACGCATCATTAATGCCCATCAGGGTGATATTCGCGTCGCCAGTTTGCCGGGCTACGGCGCAACCTTCACGCTTATTTTACCGATCAACCCGCAGGGAAATCAGACTGTATGACTGCTATTAATCGCATCCTTATTGTGGATGATGAAGATAATGTTCGCCGTATGCTGAGCACCGCTTTTGCACTACAAGGATTCGAAACACATTGTGCGAACAACGGGCGCACAGCATTACACCTGTTTGCCGATATTCACCCTGACGTGGTGTTGATGGATATCCGCATGCCAGAGATGGACGGCATCAAGGCACTAAAGGAGATGCGCAGCCATGAGACCCGGACACCCGTTATTCTGATGACGGCCTATGCTGAAGTGGAAACCGCCGTCGAAGCACTACGCTGCGGAGCCTTCGACTATGTTATCAAACCGTTTGATCTCGATGAGTTGAATTTAATCGTTCAGCGCGCTTTACAACTCCAGTCAATGAAAAAAGAGATCCGTCATCTGCACCAGGCACTGAGCACCAGCTGGCAATGGGGGCACATTCTCACCAACAGCCCGGCGATGATGGACATCTGCAAAGACACCGCCAAAATTGCCCTTTCTCAGGCCAGCGTCTTGATTAGCGGTGAAAGCGGCACCGGGAAAGAGTTGATTGCCAGAGCGATTCACTACAATTCGCGGCGGGCAAAGGGGCCGTTCATTAAAGTCAACTGCGCGGCACTGCCGGAATCGTTGCTCGAAAGTGAACTGTTTGGTCATGAAAAAGGTGCATTTACTGGTGCACAAACCTTGCGTCAGGGATTATTTGAACGTGCCAACGAAGGTACTCTGCTCCTCGACGAAATTGGCGAAATGCCGCTGGTACTGCAAGCCAAATTACTACGCATTCTGCAGGAACGGGAATTTGAACGGATTGGCGGCCATCAGACCATAAAAGTTGATATCCGCGTCATTGCTGCCACCAACCGCGACTTGCAGGCAATGGTGAAAGAAGGCACCTTCCGTGAAGATCTCTTTTATCGCCTTAACGTTATTCATTTAATACTGCCGCCTCTGCGCGATCGCCGGGAAGATATTTCCCTGTTAGCTAATCACTTTTTGCAAAAATTCAGTAGTGAGAATCAGCGCGATATTATCGACATCGATCCGATGGCAATGTCACTGCTTACCGCCTGGTCATGGCCGGGAAATATTCGAGAGCTTTCCAACGTTATTGAACGCGCCGTCGTGATGAATTCAGGCCCGATCATTTTTTCTGAGGATCTTCCGCCGCAGATTCGTCAGCCAGTCTGTAATGCTGGTGAAGCAAAAACAGCCCCTGTCGGTGAGCGTAATTTAAAAGAGGAAATTAAACGCGTCGAAAAACGCATCATTATGGAAGTGCTGGAACAACAAGAAGGAAACCGAACCCGCACTGCTTTAATGCTGGGCATCAGTCGCCGTGCATTGATGTATAAACTCCAGGAATACGGTATCGATCCGGCGGATGTATAACGCCAAAACTTGCTATGCAGAAATTTGCACAGTGCGCAATTTTCTGCATAGCCGCTCATTCTCCTTATGAATCCCCATCTAATTTATCCTTTTCTATTCAATTAGTTAAATAACAACATTCAATAATCTCATTCTGGCACTCCCCTTGCTATTCCCTGACTGTACCCACAACGGTGTATGCAAGAGGGATAAAAAATGAAAACAAAATTGATGACATTACAAGACGCCACCGGCTTCTTTCGTGACGGCATGACCATCATGGTGGGCGGATTTATGGGGATTGGCACTCCATCCCGCCTGGTTGAAGCATTACTGGAATCTGGTGTTCGCGACCTGACATTGATAGCCAATGATACCGCGTTTGTTGATACCGGCATCGGTCCGCTCATCGTCAATGGTCGAGTCCGCAAAGTGATTGCTTCACATATCGGCACCAACCCGGAAACAGGTCGGCGCATGATATCTGGTGAGATGGACGTCGTTCTGGTGCCGCAAGGTACGCTAATCGAGCAAATTCGTTGTGGCGGAGCTGGACTTGGTGGTTTTCTCACCCCAACTGGTGTCGGCACCGTCGTAGAGGAAGGCAAACAGACACTGACACTCGACGGTAAAACCTGGCTGCTCGAACGCCCGCTGCGCGCCGACCTGGCGCTAATTCGCGCTCATCGTTGCGACACACTTGGCAACCTGACCTATCACCTTAGCGCCCGCAACTTTAACCCCCTGATAGCCCTTGCGGCTGATATCACGCTGGTAGAGCCGGATGAACTGGTCGAAACCGGCGAGCTGCAACCTGACCATATTGTCACCCCTGGTGCCGTTATCGACCACATCATCGTTTCACAGGAGAGCAAATAATGGATGCGAAACAACGTATTGCGCGCCGTGTGGCGCAAGAGCTTCGTGATGGTGACATCGTTAACTTAGGGATCGGTTTACCCACAATGGTCGCCAATTATTTACCGGAGGGTATTCATATCACTCTGCAATCGGAAAACGGCTTCCTCGGTTTAGGCCCGGTCACAACAGCGCATCCAGATCTGGTGAACGCTGGCGGACAACCGTGCGGCATTTTACCCGGTGCAGCCATGTTTGATAGCGCCATGTCATTTGCGCTAATCCGTGGCGGTCATATTGATGCCTGCGTGCTCGGCGGTTTGCAAGTAGACGAAGAAGCAAACCTCGCGAACTGGGTAGTGCCTGGGAAAATGGTGCCCGGTATGGGTGGCGCGATGGATCTGGTGACCGGGTCACGCAAAGTGATCATCGCCATGGAACATTGCGCCAAAGATGGTTCAGCAAAAATTTTGCGCCGCTGCACCATGCCACTCACTGCGCAACATGCGGTGCATATGCTGGTTACTGAACTGGCTGTCTTTCGTTTTATTGACGGCAAAATGTGGCTCACCGAAATTGCCGACGGGTGTGATTTAGCCACCGTGCGTGCCAAAACAGAAGCTCGGTTTGAAGTCGCTGCCGATCTGAATACGCAACGGGGTGATTTATGATTGGTCGCATATCGCGTTTTATGACGCGTTTTGTCAGCCGATGGCTTCCCGATCCACTGATCTTTGCCATGTTGCTGACATTGCTAACATTCGTGATCGCGCTTTGGTTAACACCACAAACGCCGATCAGCATGGTGAAAATGTGGGGTGACGGTTTCTGGAACTTGCTGGCGTTTGGTATGCAGATGGCGCTTATCATCGTTACCGGTCATGCCCTTGCCAGCTCCGCTCCGGTGAAAAGTTTGCTGCGTACTGCCGCCTCCGCCGCAAAGACGCCCGTACAGGGCGTCATGCTGGTTACTTTCTTCGGTTCAGTCGCTTGTGTCATCAACTGGGGATTTGGTTTGGTTGTCGGTGCAATGTTCGCCCGTGAAGTCGCCCGGCGAGTACCCGGTTCTGATTATCCGTTGCTCATTGCCTGCGCCTACATTGGTTTTCTCACCTGGGGTGGCGGCTTCTCTGGCTCAATGCCTCTGTTGGCTGCAACACCGGGCAACCCGGTTGAGCATATCGCCGGGCTGATCCCGGTGGGCGATACTCTGTTCAGTGGTTTTAATATTTTCATCACTGTGGCGTTGATTGTGGTGATGCCATTTATCACCCGCATGATGATGCCAAAACCGTCTGACGTGGTGAGTATCGATCCGAAACTACTCATGGAAGAGGCTGATTTTCAAAAGCAACTACCGAAAGATGCTCCACCGTCCGAGCGACTGGAAGAAAGCCGCATTCTGACGTTGATCATCGGCGCACTCGGTATCGCTTACCTGGCGATGTACTTCAGCGAACATGGCTTCAACATCACCATCAATACCGTCAACCTGATGTTTATGATTGCGGGTCTGCTGCTACATAAAACGCCAATGGCTTATATGCGTGCTATCAGCGCGGCAGCACGCAGTACCGCCGGTATTCTGGTGCAATTCCCCTTCTACGCGGGGATCCAACTGATGATGGAGCACTCCGGTCTGGGCGGACTCATTACCGAATTCTTCATCAATGTTGCGAACAAAGACACCTTCCCGGTCATGACCTTTTTTAGTTCTGCACTGATTAACTTCGCCGTTCCGTCTGGCGGCGGGCACTGGGTTATTCAGGGGCCGTTCGTGATGCCCGCAGCCCAGGCGCTGGGCGCTGATCTCGGTAAATCGGTAATGGCGATCGCCTACGGCGAGCAATGGATGAACATGGCACAACCGTTCTGGGCGCTGCCAGCACTGGCAATCGCCGGACTCGGTGTCCGCGACATCATGGGCTATTGCATCACTGCCCTGCTCTTCTCCGGCGTCATTTTCGTCATTGGTTTAACGCTGTTCTGACGGCAACCCTACAGACAGAAGGAATATAAAATGAAAAATTGTGTCATCGTCAGTGCGGTACGTACTGCTATCGGTAGTTTTAACGGTTCACTCGCTTCCACCAGCGCCATCGACCTGGGGGCGACAGTAATTAAAGCCGCCATTGAACGTGCAAAAATCGATTCACTACACGTTGATGAAGTGATTATGGGTAACGTGCTACAAGCCGGGCTGGGGCAAAATCCGGCGCGTCAGGCACTGTTAAAAAGCGGACTGGCCGAAACAGTGTGCGGATTCACGGTCAACAAAGTGTGCGGTTCAGGTCTGAAAAGCGTGGCGCTTGCTGCACAGGCGATTCAGGCAGGTCAGGCACAGAGCATTGTGGCGGGGGGTATGGAAAATATGAGTTTAGCGCCCTACTTACTCGATGCAAAAGCACGCTCTGGTTATCGTCTTGGAGACGGACAGGTTTATGACGTAATCCTGCGCGATGGCCTGATGTGCGCCACCCATGGTTATCATATGGGGATTACCGCCGAAAACGTGGCTAAAGAGTACGGAATTACCCGTGAAATGCAGGATGAACTGGCGCTACATTCACAGCGTAAAGCGGCAGCCGCAATTGAGTCCGGTGCTTTTACAGCCGAAATCGTCCCGGTAAATGTTGTCACTCGGAAGAAAACCTTCGTCTTCAGTCAAGACGAATTCCCGAAAGCGGATTCTACGGCTGAAGCGTTAGGCGCATTGCGCCCGGCCTTCGATAAAGCAGGAACAGTCACCGCCGGGAACGCGTCAGGTATTAACGACGGTGCTGCCGCTCTGGTGATTATGGAAGAATCTGCGGCGCTGGCAGCAGGCCTGAATCCCCTGGCACGCATTAAAAGTTATGCCAGCGGTGGCGTGCCCCCCGCATTGATGGGTATGGGGCCAGTACCTGCTACGCAAAAAGCGTTACAACTGGCGGGGCTGCAACTGGCGGATATTGATCTCATTGAGGCTAATGAAGCATTTGCTGCACAGTTCCTTGCCGTTGGGAAAACCCTGGGCTTTGATCCTGAGAAAGTGAATGTCAACGGCGGGGCCATCGCGCTGGGGCATCCTATCGGTGCCAGTGGTGCTCGTATTCTGGTCACACTATTACATGCAATGCAGGCACGCGATAAAACGCTGGGGCTGGCAACACTATGCATTGGTGGCGGCCAGGGAATTGCGATGGTGATTGAGCGGTTGAATTAACCAATAAAAACGCCCGATAGCGAAAGTTATCGGGCGTTTTCTTGAACATCGACGGCGAAGGTTACCCCATTAATCACCAGTCAAAACTTTTCACCAGCGTCAGCTCGCCAGCATTACGCATCGGTACAATAAAAGTTTCCTGTTTCTCATTGACCGACCCTTCATCGGTGATCAGCGTCAGTTGGGCCGTAGTTAATTCCGTTTCACTGCGCCCGCCGAAGTAGTTGATATACACCTGATAACGGCCGTGAACTGGCGCTGGCATGGCGAAAATCTCGGGTCCGTACCCTGTCGTGACATCCATATCCAGTGCGCCACTGTTTTTCAGCACTGTGTTACCGTACCAGGCATGTTCACCGTCAGGCGTAACGACATGAAGATCGAGGTCGGTATTGTCCGTATCCCAGGAGAGAACCAGCCGTAAACGCGCGCGAATCGCCCCAGCACCCGGCGTTGAGTAAAACTGCATTTTTTGTCGGCTTTGCCCATCTGGGCTGATGACCTGCACGCTGTTGCTGCCTTCAGTGAAAATATAAGGGCGTGCAAAAGAACCATCTGATTCAATTCTCTGCGGCATACTGGCACCGTTGACCACCAGCCGGCCCTGCTGAACTTTACCCGCCGCAGCATAATTCTTTATTTTGCCGCGGATCTGCGCTGAGATATTTTGATCATCTGCCATGTTGACGGACGACGCCGGGTAATTGATCGTTTGTGAAAAACTGGCATCTTCGCCCTCTGCCGGATGCCAGCCAGAGAGCGGTGCATCAATCTCGACTTCCTGCACACCTTCACTGTGAGCGACAGGCGAAAGCGCCACCAGTAACAACGGAAGAAAAATCTTTCGCATAGCATTAGTCCATTAATAATTGTCGGGTCAGCGTTTCGATATAGTTCTCATCAAGCCCGGTGGGATAACCATCAAAGGCCAGGTGCAGATACTCATGGGTTAAATCCAGCCGATCCTGAAGCGTAAAGAAATTACGAATAAACAGCCGTTTCTGCTGCCGATCGGTATAGGGGAAACCTGAGACTAAACGACAGACCGCAAACACGTCTGGTTCGTTGTATCCCGTCTCACCTTGTAATATACGCCGCCACTGCGGCATTTTTTTCGCCAGCCAGGCTTTCGCTTTGGGTAATAACTGGCAGGTTGAGCGTGGCGCTCCCCAGCGGCTAAGGCTGTTGTCGGGATAAGCAAACGCGAGTATCTGGTCGTAACGCTCTCCCTGCCCCGCCTGGGCAGTAGCGTGCCGCCAGGAAAGCGTCCCTTCGGTAGCGCGACTGCCATGATAATGAACCGGATCGCCCGCATAGATGAGATCCTGCGTCCAGGCGGTCATCGTTCGCGCCCCCGTGGTCGCTGGCGAAGCAGAAACACGCTGCGTAGCGCTGCTGTCCGGGATGGTCAGGCAATCGCCTTCCCGATCGGCGTTTTGCTGTAAAAACGTGCGAATCGCCACGGTCATGGCTTTCGCTGCCTCAGGAGGCGTACTTTTCGCCTCGCGATCCAGAACTCTGGCAACGTACTCTTCACGATCGAGATGCGACTGTAATTTCAGTTTGCCCTTTACCGTCAGTAACGTTGTCTCACCGTGGCTGACAAATGTCATGTGGTTACCATTGGCAAACGTCACACGATAGCGCCCATTGAGCACGCCTGGTTTGACTGCCGTCGTACTCTTTTCCTCAGTAACTTTCTTCAGCGGATAACGAGCAAACAGATCCACCAGCACACATTGCCCACTGGCAACTTGCGTCGGCACTGGCAAAACCCGATTAAGCGCCGTCGCATAACGGGTCAGTACCGTTTTGCTGGTGCCACTGCCAGTAACCCACAGCGGTGTACCATCGGTTAACCAGCCAGCAAAACCACCCTGACGGATTTCCTGTTTATCATCGGCAAACCAGCTCCAGGTTTTCACCCGTACCCGACTACCGAGCATGGATGCGACACCGATTTTCGCCTCGTCCAGCACCACATCCAGTAAGACTTCCTGAGCTTTGTTTTGCGCAGGTAACGTCGCTAATGAATCAAGCAGCGATTTAACCGTTACCGAGGTTTCTGGCTTCAGTGTAGTAAGAGACGCTAACCACGCAGGTGCCTGACGCTGTTGCCAGTATTGCCCCCACATATCTGCGCCAATATGCAACCGCTGCGGCGCAAAATAGAGTCCACAGGAACGTACCAGCGCGGAATCGCGCGTTATGCTCTCCCCAGCCTGACAACAATAAACCTCTTCCGGGGAGTTGCCGCGACACTGGTATGGCTGCTCCGGTTGATGGGTATCCTCCAGCCAGGCGTAAACATACAGTTTCCACAAACTCCCTAATGGCGTGTTGAGCGTGTCAGGTAATACCGAGACTTTGGTCACGCCTGATGACGACAGCTGATACAGTTGATCGTGCTGCGCACCACGCAGCGCCAGTTGTAACGGCGTCTCCTCCGCAAGCGTTGGCAGAGTTACCAACGCCAATAGCCAGACGATTCTGCGCCAGTTCACTTATTTCACCTGCATCCCGATCCATTCGCTCCCTGGCGCAACACTTTGCTGTGCAGGTGCATAGGAACGCACATAACGAGCAGGAGGCAGAACGAATTGCCCTTTTTGCGAGAAGCGCAGCAAATGGCGGAAAGTGACCGTTCCCGTCAGTTCTTTCACCGGCACCATATAGCCCAGTTCGCCCATTTCATTTCGCGCTTTTTCCAGCAATTGCCCCTGCTGTTTTCCGGCGTTCGGTTTATTGACCGAAATGCCCCAGGTTGTACGCTCAACGTCAGCCCCCGGCGGCAGCGGTACTTCCACCTGACCATAGCGCAGAACGGCATCCTGCTCGCTGGTAAGCGTGATTTCATCGAGATACAGCGCATCGCTGTCAATCTCATTGCTGGTGACAGGCTGTAAGGTAAAGCTCATCTCTTCTTCACCGGGGATAAGCCGATACAACTGGCGTTCAACGGTCACCGGAATATTACTTTGTTGAGCCGTTTTTGCCGGTTCACGCCAGCGGACCTGCACGTTTTGCGGCGGTAATTCGTCACCAAAAGAGAGAATGTCCGGCACGCCCTGACCAACCCAACGCCAGTATTCGCCTCCTCCGGTTAACTTATGTTTGGCCCATGCGCCCGCAGGAGCAGGTAACACAACCGGAGGCATCGTCGCCATATATTTCGCCAGCCAGTTCATGGCCAACGCGCGCTCAATGGTGGATTGCTCAGCGGTTAAACCACTTAAAATAGCGGCCGCCTGGGTAGCGTCGCCTCCACTATTGAGCAGCACAACCGTGTGCGCCAGCGGTTGGTTGCTGTTTGCTGCTTTATCCCACGCATATTGCTGAACCTGTGGCATCACAGTGGACTTCAACTGCGCTTTTTTCAGCAACGTCATGGTTAAGACGTTTGCCACCGCATCTGCCAGTGGAGATTCAGGTGTATCGAGGATCATGCTGTCATTGATATCGCTGGTGTCTTCCTCAGAGAAATCTTCAGTTTTAGTTCCGCGCCGGGCGATAGCTTCATCCAACCCTTTCAACAACGTTTTGCACGGCAGATTCATCTCCTGTGCCCACGCCAGCACCAGCGCCCGATGCAATAACGGCATGTTGTCCGCCTGCTCGGCATAACTGTCGAGCATATGTTGCCAGTATTCCGGTTGCTGCGTTACGCCGAGCGCCTGGCTGGCCTGCCAGTCGGCGTACCATGCCCATGCCGTGAGGAAGGCGTCGCCATTGCCATCTTCACCCCACCAGGTAAAGCGCGCTCCGGGCCCCGCCAGTTGCATCAGCCGCAGACGGTTATCCTGAATCATCTGACGAATGTCGTTAGCGGCGGCACTTTGATGATCGGCAAGCGAACGCCAGGCGAGACTGAGCGGGATCAGACGGCTACCGGTGTTGATCACGCCACCCCACGGTTCATCGACTAACGCATCAAGATTGTTACGGAAAATCTCCTGCGGCGTTTCGCTACTTTGTAGCCGGATATTGCTCGCCTGCTCGGGCAACATCAGCGCATTATCGCCACCGCCGAGCATGACATTTTTCTGTTGTTCAACGGGCCACCTGTTATCCACAAAAGACAGTTTTGTGCTAATGCTGTCCTGTACTTGCCCATTTTGTTGCAGTTCTGCACTTAACAAGCCAGATTGCTGAATATTCTGCGTCAGCGAAATATAATTCGCCCCTTTGTGCAGCGTCAGCGTCTGGCGCATCTCAGCACCTGCAAATTTAGTCACCAGCGCCACCGGTTCGTTATCCTGCTGACTGAAGATAAACAGTCCTGCCGCCGGTTTGTCACCCATGCGATATACCGTTGGCATACTCCACTTCATGTAGAGATTTTTTTCCGAACGCAAATAAGCACGCCCCTGCCCGACCAGCCCGTCGCCGTTCATCCCACGCGCGGTGATGCGCCAGCGGGTTAACGAATCAGGCATCAGGAACGTGAAATACGCTTTGCCTTGTTTATCGGTTGTGAGTGACGGCATCCAGGCCGCGGTATCCACCTCTTCACGCCGTGGACGTTCCAGCATTTTTACTCGCCGCTCGCTGCGGTTAGTCGCGCCAGGCGCAACCGGCTCGCTGGAGAGCGCCTGATCGTAGCTGATAAACGACAGACTGGAGCTGGTACGCACATTGTTACGCCCCAGCGGATAGAAAAATTTGCCGATATTCGGCGCGATTTCCGGTTGCAGCGCGTAGATCATTTCATCGACCACGCCTACCGTTAACTGCGCAGAAACAGGTTTACCTTTCAGCGACGAGGTTAATTCGACATTGACCAGTTCACCAGGCTGGTAATGGGTTTTGTCCGTTTTCACCCGGATATCCAGCTGGGGAACGGCAACTTTAATCCCGGCGTTCTGAAAACTGTACTGACCGTTACGGGTATACAGCACCGAAAAAGTGATGTTAGGCGCAAAGGAATTGCTCACCGGTACGCGGGCTTCATACTGGGTATCGTTTAAACGTTGTAGCGTTAGCCAGTTTGCCGGATGCGATAGCAGCGACTGCTGTTCCACGCGATCGCGTTCCAGCGTCAATAATGCTTCGTCAATTGGCTCCGGGAAGGTAATCAGCATCTTCGCGGTTTCGCCAGGCTGATACAGTGTTTTATCTGCCACGATATCTACCGTACCAGTATGCGACGTGCTGCCCTTACCGCTGACTGCATGGCTTAACCCGGCGAGAATTAAGCCGTCTTTATCGCGTAATGTCAGATTGTAGTTGCCAGGTTTAGCGAAATTGACGGTAAAGGATTTGCCGCCTGACTGTAGCTCTCCGCTGTGGCTCGTGCGGTCTTCGAGACGCAACCATTCATACGTAACAGGAACCTGTTTTGAAGATTCCAGCGCGGCATAACGGAACACAACCGATTCACCGCTATTACTGTATTGTGCAGCAGTACTTAAAGAGTAATGCGCCAGACCGCGTTCAATGAGGATCTCTTTGGTGGTGGTGACTCGATACGCCGCGCCGTCACTGGCGGAGACGGTTAACAAATAACGGCTCGGTTTATCGGCGGCGGGGAGATTCAACGCCACATGACCATTATCGTCGGAAACCGTTTCACTGCCTTCCATCGACACCGGGAAACGTCCGGCATAACGCAAATCGTTACCGACCATTGATAATTGCTGAGCGCGCAAACTTAACTGCACGCGGGCATCTTTTACCGGCTCTCCATCCGGGTAAAGCAGTTGCAGTTTGCCGCTGACCGCTTCGCCTGTTTTGAACTCTTTTTTATCGAGAGCTAAACCAATCTCGAAATGTGGCTTGATGTAGTTTGCCACGCGAAAACTGCTGCTATAGACCTGTTTGCGGTAAGCAAGACGTAACTCATAACCTCCGGCGACGGCATTTTCTGGCAGGCGGAAACTCCCCTGCCCGCCATTACGCGCATCCAGCGTGACATTGACGGTTTGCAACAGACTGCCGTTGGCGTCCAGCACCGAAAGCTTCGCCGGGGCGCTGACGATGGGGGATGAATGCAACGGATCGTGGAACTCGCGCCCCATCACTTTAACATCGACACGATCGCCTGCGCGATATAGCGGGCGATCGGTAAAGATATACAAGCGGGTGTTGTAGATTTCACTTTCGTAGAAGAAGTTCTCGGAGACAAAAACGCCGCCTTCAGCATCTTTACCCAGAATGTATGAACGTTCTGGCGATATATGTTGTAACTGCAAGGTACCGCTGCCATCGGTCACACCGCGGGTCATCACGCCAAGACCGTCAGTCCACAAGATCTCTGAGCCGGGCTTCGCTTCACCCTGTTTTTTCCCCGCGGTCCACACCAGAAGCTCGTTACCTGACACTTTGCTAAGCGCCACGGTATCGGAAACAAACACCACCGTCGTCGCCCGATACCCACCTACCATCGCCTCGACGAGGTACAGTCCCGGCTCTTGTTTGCCGAGAGGAATATAGATGTTACCCGGCTGCGGCGAAATGAAATTGCTGGATGCGCCTTCCAGTTTTACCCCTTGTTGCGGCTCGATCGGTGTAGCCTGCCATAATGGGTAACGGAACTGTTCCACCAGTGGATATTTTTTCAGCGGGGAAAACTGGCTGTTCTGTACATAACGGGAAGGTTTAATAATGGCATTGCCGAGCTGTAATTCGGGTAACGCCTGAGTCACATTCTGCCGTGACTGAGAAGAGAAAGTACGCTGCATCACGCGGCGAGATTTGCCGTACCAGTTATCCCACAGCCAGGTCAGCGTATTGTTCAGCCCGTCGCCCAGATATTGCGGTTGCACCACAATGCGATGCAGGTTTTTCTGCTGGCGCAAAAATGCCATCGGGTCAGGAATACGATACAGGCGAACGTCCACGCCACCGTACTCTTCCATCTGATAGCGCCGATAATCACGCCCCGGCGCTTCCAGTCGCACTTTCGCCTCTTCACTGCTGCTAAAACTGCTGTCAGCGAGCAAAAAGAATGTTCCCCCGGCGGGCGGCGCATAGTTACTGGAAGGAAGCGAATCATCAGCATTAGTAAGCCCTGTTCCCACAAGATACAGGGACAAGCACGCTGCTATCGCGCCAGAAAATTTAAACGATAAATGCCAATGAAATTGGGATTGGAATCGTTGGGTATCCATCGGGTGTCCTTCCATGTCATAAGTTGTTGCAGACTGACTGCGCGCATTCCGTTGTCAGTTTTCGTGGCGCTTCCGGTGTGGTAGATGACGTAACGCCCCATCCAGACCATTAAGTGCTGGGCATCGCCCTGATCGAAAAAAATCATATCGCCAGGCAGCGCCTGGTTTATGTCCTGGCCAATAAACTGGCTGTTGTACTGAATCAAATTAATCGCGGTCACATAGGGGCCGGTTTTCCCGTTCCCCTGATTCCAGTTTTGCGCCAGTTGACGCTGTTCAGGTGTTAGCGTCATCTCTGGCGGCAAATACTGGTTAGATAAACCGTTACTTTTTAGCCATTTGCTGTCGTGAACTTTCAGCGCCTCGTTCGCCGCAAATCGCACCAGGCCCGCACAATCCTGCTGATACCAGCGTGGGCTTGGCCCCTGGCGGAGCTGTTCCTGTGCAATGCGCACAAACCACGCGCGAAACAGCCCGGATTGTTCGACATTTAGCATTTCGCTATGGGCAACAACACAATACAGCCAGCAAATCAGCGCCAGCAGCCCGTGTCTCATAGCGGTTGCCAGGTTATGGGTAGCCACTGCCAGGCGACACCGGGTTCCATCTGGGCCAGCTTCATGACATAACGCGGTTGTTGAGATAAAGCGTCCAGCTTCGGCATTAATAAAGTTTGTGCGGCGTTATAAAAAACCGGTTCGAGATTCTTCGGCAGACTGGTCAGCGTTTCGTTACGCAGCAGTTTCGCCATTCCTTGTGGATTGATATAGAGCGGAACGATGCCATCAGTGGGTATTACATCCACCATTGCCGGGCGGGTTTTATTCAGTGTTTGCAGGGCGTTATTAACCAGCGTGTCATCGAGGGAGAAAAGCAGCGTTTTGTTTTGCATCGCCAGCGACACGCGGAAAAAATAATCCGACATTAATTGATCGGGTTGCGCCGCCTGCGCTTTCGGATACTGACCGTATCGGGAACTCACTTCGCGACGCCAAATTTGCGCTTCGCCCTGCTGAGTCTGGCTTACCGGCAAAACACCTTCTGGTGCTTTGCTTTCGTGCGCACCAATATTTTGCGTAAACAGTTTCCCTGGCAATTGCGCCTGTTCGGCAGTGCCATCAAACTGACCAACAAACAGTGGGGTTTGCAATTTTGAGTCTTCATACCAGCACAGCCCCGCGCCACCGTCTAACGCGCCATTCAGCTTGTCGTTTTCCTGGCTGATGTGCGAAAGCATCTCTTCGGCAATACCGTGTGAATACGGCACCGCCACACAGAAGCTGGCTCCGGCAGGCATACTGTTCCATACCGGCGTAAAATCGAAACTGGCATCTACGCTGGCGGATTCATCGTTTAACGCCAGAAAACTATGCCAGCTGTCGTTACCCATTTCGAAGCGTACGCCAGCAAAAGAAGGCATTAATCGCTGGTAGCCAAACCCCAGCAACCTGGCGCTGACTACGATGCGCTGGCGTACTGGCGTTTTTTCGGCAGTACGCGCTTCCAGGCCAAAGCGGGTTTCCCAGCGTTTTTTACCACTCAACAAATCACTTGCGATCGCCGTGGCTTCGGTATCCTGTTGGTCATCTTTAAACAGCATATCCGAACTGGAAAACGCCAGCATCTTGTCCTGATAAGTTGCGAACATCAGGGCGTTATTGCCGTTATAGCGCAACTGATAAACCGGGATGGTTTCACTATTTAGCTTAATACTACTGATTTCCGTTTTACTTAACTGGCTGTCGCTGGTAGCGGCAAACAGCAATGGCTCCAGCAGCTTGCTTAAACCACTTCGCTGGATAAGCACCATATAATGAGAAAGATGGCCTTGTTTATCGTGCCACAGTGCCGCCTGCGCGGGCTGGTCTAAGAGTGACGAAAAGAGCTTATCTTTCAGCGTGAGATCGTGTTCATAGACAATGCGGCGAATGCTGCCTTCAATGCCCAGACGATCGGCATGATTCTGATAATAGAAAACGAAATCTTCGCTCAGAACATCGTGGAGAAACGGAATGGTAAGGAGATCTTTGGGAAGCTGGCTCAGAGAGTCGCTGTCGAGAAAGAGGTCCGGCTCATTGAGATCGATTTGCAGATTGTTGTGCACCACCAGTGGCGACAACGTTTTTTCTGGCCCACTGCCAGAGTATTGTAATGCCCATACGCCAGCGGATAGCAGCGTTATTGCCCCAAAACCAACAAGGCCATAAAACCGCCAGCCTTTCGCCTTTTTTTCACCACTCATTGCCACATTCCTTGTGTATAGCCAGCCATTTTTTACGGGCACAGCCAAACTTTACCGCGCCCTAATACGACAAAAGCCCAGACTTTGCAGCCTGGACTTTTCAATTCAAAAAAGGGAGATAACTCCCTTTTGGCATGAAGCAATAAGATTATTCTTCTTCTGGTTCGTCGTCAACATCCACTTCCGGAGCGATTTCATCGTCCCCTTCCGCAGCACTGCCGTCGATGGTATCCAGATCTTCCTCGTCAACCGGTTCAGCAACACGTTGCAGACCCACCACGTTTTCATCTTCCGAAGTACGGATAAGGATTACGCCCTGGGTGTTACGGCCTACGATGCTGATTTCCGACACGCGAGTACGTACCAGCGTACCGGCGTCGGTGATCATCATGATCTGGTCGCAATCATCTACCTGCACCGCGCCAACCACTAAACCGTTACGTTCGGTAACCTTGATGGAGATAACCCCTTTCGTCGCACGCGACTTGGTTGGGTATTCCGCCACTGCGGTACGTTTACCATAACCGTTCTGCGTTGCGGTGAGGATTGCGCCATCGCCACGAGGCACGATCAGAGAGACGACTTTATCGCCTTCGCCTAAACGAATACCACGAACACCGGTGGTGTTGCAGCCCATCGCACGGACAGAAGACTCTTTAAAGCGCACCACTTTACCTTCAGCGGAGAACAGCATTACTTCGTCTTCGCCGCTGGTCAGGTCAACGCCGATCAGCTCATCGCCGTCAACCAGTTTGATCGCCACTTTACCGGCGGTACGCAGACGGTTGAACTCGGTGAGGACGGTTTTCTTCACAGTACCGTTAGCGGTCGCCATGAAGACTTTCACGCCTTCTTCAAACTCGGTCACCGGCAGGATCGCGGTGATACGTTCGTCCTGTTCCAGCGGCAGCAGGTTGACGATCGGACGACCACGTGCGCCACGAGTAGCTTCTGGCAACTGGTAGACCTTCATCGAATAGACGCGACCACGGCTGGAGAAGCACAGAATATGGTCGTGGGTGTTCGCCACCAGCAGTCGGTCAATAAAGTCTTCTTCTTTAATACGTGCGGCAGATTTACCTTTCCCGCCACGACGCTGCGCTTCGTATTCAGAAAGCGGCTGATACTTCACGTAACCCTGGTGAGAAAGCGTGACCACCACATCTTCCTGTGTGATCAGATCTTCCAGGTTGATGTCGGCGCTGTTAGCGGTGATTTCGGTACGACGTTTGTCACCGAACTGTTCACGAACCAGCTCCAGCTCTTCACGGATCACTTCCATCAGACGATCGGCGCTACCCAGAATACGCAACAGCTCCGCAATCTGATCCAGCAGCTCTTTGTATTCGTCGAGCAGTTTTTCGTGCTCAAGGCCGGTCAGTTTCTGCAAACGCAGATCCAGAATCGCCTGAGCTTGCTGTTCGGTCAGGTAGTACAGACCATCACGCACGCCGAACTCTGGCTCCAGCCATTCCGGACGCGCAGCATCATCGCCCGCACGTTCCAGCATCGCAGCAACGTTGCCCAGCTGCCACGGATTAGCAACCAGCGCAGTTTTCGCTTCTGCAGGCGTCGGCGCATGACGGATCAGTTCGATGATCGGGTCGATGTTCGCCAGCGCCACGGCTAATGCTTCAAGAATATGAGCACGATCGCGAGCTTTACGCAGTTCGAAAATGGTACGACGGGTCACCACTTCACGGCGGTGACGAACAAACGCCGCGATGATGTCTTTCAGGTTCATGATCTTCGGCTGACCATGGTGCAATGCCACCATGTTAATACCGAAAGAAACCTGCAACTGGGTCTGGGAGTAGAGGTTGTTGAGCACCACTTCACCGACCGCATCGCGTTTGACTTCAATCACGATGCGCATACCGTCTTTGTCAGACTCGTCACGCAGCGCGCTGATGCCTTCCACGCGTTTTTCTTTTACCAGTTCCGCAATTTTTTCGATCAGGCGCGCTTTGTTCACCTGATACGGAATTTCGTGGACGATAATGGTTTCACGTCCGGTTTTGGCGTCAACTTCTACTTCGGCACGGGCACGGATATATACCTTGCCGCGACCGGTACGGTAAGCTTCTTCAATACCGCGACGACCGTTAATGATTGCCGCCGTCGGGAAGTCCGGCCCCGGGATGTGTTCCATCAGCCCTTCAATGCTGATGTCTTCATCATCGATATACGCCAGACAACCGTTGATGACTTCCGTCAGGTTGTGCGGCGGAATGTTGGTTGCCATACCTACGGCGATACCGGAAGAACCGTTCACCAGCAGGTTAGGAATTTTGGTTGGCATGACGTCCGGAATTTTTTCCGTGCCGTCATAGTTATCAACGAAATCGACCGTCTCTTTTTCGAGATCGGCCATCAGTTCATGGGCAATTTTCGCCAGACGGATTTCCGTATAACGCATTGCCGCCGCAGAGTCGCCGTCGATGGAACCGAAGTTACCCTGACCGTCTACCAGCATGTAACGCAGCGAGAATGGCTGCGCCATACGGACGATCGTGTCATAAACCGCCGAGTCACCATGGGGATGGTATTTACCGATTACGTCACCAACGACACGGGCAGATTTTTTATAGGCTTTGTTCCAGTCATTGCCTAGTACGTTCATGGCGTAAAGTACGCGACGGTGTACCGGCTTCAGGCCATCTCGGACATCTGGCAGCGCACGGCCAACAATGACCGACATCACATAATCCAGATAGGAGCTCTTCAGCTCTTCCTCAATGTTGACCGGTGTAATTTCTCTCGCAAGGTCGCTCATCTAACCGCTATCCCTCTACTGTATCCCGGATTCAAAGGTCGCAAATTATAACACAGCCGCGCAGTTTGAGGTAAACCTATACGCTTTATTCACATCCAATGCCTGATATACTCGTTTGTCTTGCCAATTACGGAGTAGAAGTGCCAATGAATGCCGAAAAATCGCCGGTAAACCACAACGTAGACCACGAAGAGATCGCTAAATTTGAAGCCGTCGCCTCCCGCTGGTGGGATCTTGAAGGTGAGTTCAAACCGCTGCACCGCATTAACCCGCTGCGTCTGGGCTATATTGCCGAGCGTGCTGGCGGTTTATTTGGCAAAAAGGTGCTCGATGTCGGTTGTGGCGGCGGCATTCTGGCCGAGAGTATGGCGCGGGAGGGCGCGACGGTGACCGGTCTGGATATGGGCTTTGAGCCATTGCAGGTGGCAAAACTGCACGCACTGGAAAGCGGCATTCAGGTGGATTACGTGCAGGAAACCGTGGAAGAGCACGCGGCAAAACATGCCGGACAGTATGACGTGGTGACCTGTATGGAGATGCTGGAGCACGTCCCCGATCCTCAGTCAGTGGTCAGAGCCTGTGCGCAACTGGTGAAACCGGGCGGCGATGTCTTTTTCTCGACGCTTAACCGCAACGGCAAGTCATGGCTGATGGCGGTGGTTGGTGCTGAATATATTTTGCGCATGGTGCCTAAAGGTACACATGATGTGAAGAAGTTTATTAAACCGGCAGAATTGCTGGGCTGGGTGGATCAGACCAGTCTTAAAGAACGGCATATGACCGGGCTGCATTACAACCCTATCACTAACACCTTTAAGCTCGGCCCCGGCGTGGATGTGAACTATATGCTGCACACGCAGAATAAGTGAGGTTGTTGTTTGGATTCATCCGGCAACCGCGCCAAGCCTGATGCGACGCTTGCCGCGTCTTATCAGGCCTACAAATGCTCCCCGTAGGCCTGATAAGGCGTTTACGCCGCATCCGGCAACAGTGCCGGTCAGACAGCGATTACCATTTCACTGTCATCGACAAAAACCCTGCCGTCTGGGCAAAATCATCACTCCCTTTCTGCCACGCCACGCTGCCGCGCAGCGAAACTCGCTGACTGATATTGCCCGTTATTCCCACTTTTATTTCACCCCGTTGCTTCACCGCATCGTCACTGATAGTGCTGCCATCTTCTTCAATTTCCGTCGCATGGGGATCGTGATAATAATTCAGATCTAACGTTGGCGTGACACCAACAGCAGTACGCCATTCGCTGTGTAAACCCAGCCGCGTCTGAATATCATCACCCTGCGATTGTGACACGCGCGCATGGTTAGCGGCGGTAAAATCATCCTGCTGCACGCCCTGATAAATCACCTGCGCCTGCGGTTCAATCACCACACCACGCCCCGGTAACCACTGATAACCGGCTTCCAGCGAGGCGATAATCCCCGACGAGTGGTAATGATCCGCGCCATCGTCTTGTTCGGAAACATCATTGTTAAACCACGCATATTGCAGCCAGCTATCCAGCCAGGCCCCCTGCTTCTGATTACCGTGCTGATACCAGCTTGAGGTCAGCCCAACGGCATAACCGTGGTTCTGGTTATCGGCGCGAGTTCCGGTCATATTCGAGCGGCTGTCGCCCTGGTTATCGCTGTAGCCGCCCACGGCCCCTAGCATCCACTCGCCATCATCACCCCAGTGCCGCTAAACAGGTTGCCGCTAAGCTGCACCGTAGAAGTGTCTTCATGCTGAGCCAACTGCCCTGCCGCCGTGTAATGATAACGCCCGCCGATAACGCGTAAATTCAGCGTCTGACCATCGCCACCAGCGTGATCGCGTCGCTCCATCACAAATGCCTGATTTGCCGCACGTAGGTTATTAAAATATCCACCAACTTTGGCATTCAACACCGGCTGGTAAGCAGGCGTAGGTCCAGGGTCGGGGGTTGGGTCGGGATCCGGCGTGGGATCAGGATCTGGAGTCGGGTCCGGATCAGGCGGCGGCGTCGGATTGACTTCTTGTGATCGCAGATACCAGTCGTTGTTATCTTCCACCAGCGTGTAGTCATACGCCCCCATATTGACGTAGCCGCTTCCTGCCAGACTGAACTGCGCATTGTTTTGAAACTGCGTGGGATCAGCTGCGAAATCAACAACTTTAATACCTGTAGATGTCGGCTCACCAATCCCTGTAATGGGATTAATCACAACCGTGGTATTGCCAGCAGTATTACCGTTCAACACCAACTGGTCGCTTGCCGAGTCATCGCCGTTTAATTCGCTGTCGAGCAGTAGCGTACCGCCGCCGGTATAATCACCATTTACCGTCAGCGTGTCGCCAGCGATGCCATTTTGCAGACTGACAGCACCGGACGTATTGGTCAGATTGCCATTAACCGTCACGTCGGAAAGATAAGTCAGGCTGTCAGTTTCAAGGTTGGTATTAAGCTCACCTGTCAACGTCACGCCATCGGTGGCATTCACCAGCGTACCGTCGCCGCTAAACAGCGAGGCATCCAGCGCCTGGTTCGTATCCTGCTGCGTCAATCGCAACACAGTACCATCGGTTATGTCGATATCGCCGCCAGAGGTGGCATCGATTGAGCGAATATCCTGATTTTGCCCGGTTTCAAAAACACCGTCTTCCCCCACCCACAGTGAAGAAACATAAGGAATAATATTCTCCGCTTCACCTTTTAGCGTTCCGTCCTCCACACGTACCGCAGACGTCGCAGTGCCGCTGGCGGTCAACTCCAGCGTACCGCCGCCACTTTTAGTCAACGTGCTTACGCTATCCAGTTGTTGCCCGGTACTATCCGCCATCAACCCGCCCCATTGCGTATCTACGCCATCCTCAACGTGTATTTCGCCATCAGCGCGCATTTCAATATTCCTGCCCTGACCTGTTGTAGCCGAGCGAGTGTCAACATCAGTCGTCACATCCATTTCACTGTGTTGTTGGGGATCTGTGAAGATCACTGAACGGTTGTAACTTGTGTCCCCCAATTGCGAATTATCGCTGACTTCAAGCGTACCGGAGGCGATTTGCGTATTACCGAGATAACCGTTGTTATTCGCCAGCGTTACGCGCTGATCCCCCGCATTAATGACGACATAAACGCCATTCTGGCTGGCATCACTGCCGCCAATATGTAAATCATCGCCACTGCTGATATCAACGACATCATTACTGCCAATCACTGTCCCCCCGCTGCCGCTGATTTGCAGACCGTCATTGTATGAGCTATCGCCATCCCAGGTGGTGAAATCAGAGAGATCCAATACTCCGCCATTTAGCACGATCGATTGCGGATCGCTCTGCATTGCCCGTAAATCGGCCTGATTCCCCGCCAGCGACAATACGGCGTTATCTTCCACCACAATATCGCCGGTTAATGCCATCGACTGCGCCCCTGTCAGGAGATAGCTGCCATCTTGCGCTACCGTCAACTGTCCTTCACCCTGAATCGAGCCGGAAAAACCGCCCTGGTTTACTGTAACATTGCCGCCTGCGTCGATATTCAAAATGCCATTAGCAAAACCGGTTAATGAGTGCACAAACGTTTGTTGTGTATTGCCAACATTCAGTTCTGCCTGATACTCAGAATGAACAGTGCTGCCGACCATCAGACCAAAGCAATCCTGCGGATCGCTCTGACAGTGCGTGTCGCCGACATTCATTAACTCATCGCTGCGCCCCAACGTCACCTCGCCATTCTGGATACTCATCTCGCCGGTAAACGCATTATTGTCGGCATTGAGGACTAACTCTCCCGCTCCCTCTTTAACGATGACTCCCGTTCCGGCAAGAGAATCAATCGCGCCATCGTTGCTGGTATTGCCTATTACCAGCGTTTTATCGGCGGCAATGTTAAATTCAGCCACACTATGACCGATATACATAAAGCCCCCCGCCACTGCCGTCGCCGAATGGTCATATCCCGAGGCGCTGTTATTTTCATCAATCATCACACCATTGTTTTGGTCATAATTATCATCAACAGAAATATCAATAAGATACGGGGATGTGGTGCTGCTGGTATAAATTGCTCCGCCATAACCTTCTGCATAGTTATTGGTAAAGGAGGTATTATTAATTATCGTTTTTCCTGAAAGATGTGTGTTATCCGTACTATTATCCGTAACATCAATAGCGCCGCCATCCCCATCACTATAACTTGTTGATGTATATGCCTGGTTATTATTAAAAGCATCATCACTTAAATAGACGTCATTATTGATGGTATAAATTGCACCGCCTTTGCCGTCATTAGCGATGTTATTGTGAAATACGGCGTTAGTGACACGTAAATCGGCGGCACCGGTATCATTGGTACCGGCAGAATAGATTGCTCCGCCATAGCCTCCTGCAACATTACTGCCGAAAATAACATTCGCAAGATTTATCGTTGAGTTTTCTTTAGCAAAGATAGCCCCACCATTATTATATTCGCCACTAACCGAGTTATCAGCAAACAGGGTCATCCCTGTTTCATTTTGTGGTGATATCGTAAATTCAGCACTGTGCTGCAAAAATACTGCGCCGCCGCTGGCATTATTGACCATACCCGAAAAAATCAACCATTGTCCATCCGCGATGCTCCAGTCCTGTATATTACCCGAAAGGCTTTGCCTGCTGGCCTGACAGCTCGCTTTGATATCATATCCCTGGCATGAATCAATGACCGCTGCGGCACCGTTAGCAGAGAAAAGAGATGCAATCATTGACGGGAGTAAAGATAAATACTCCTTGCGTAGAGAGATAATCCGCATATTCATCTAACCATCATTTTCTATAAGATGGCGTATTTAATCGCATTATGCGATATAGGGTATTTTTCTTTTGTAAATTCTGCCCCCGATGTAATAACCACTTTGTTATTATTTGATGATTAATTTAGATGCATCACAATTCAGATTAATAACTTTAAGGTAAGTCGGTTATATTTAAACTGAATTAAAGCAATAAATAATA
>OAVC01000446.1_pt1 | contig 23990 bp, 19 predicted proteins | sample 1495261 | NCBI WGS metagenome assembly OAVC01 (sample SAMEA2580074, study PRJEB22360) | human gut metagenome | biome: human gut; feature: human-associated habitat; material: faeces | place: Denmark | collected 2008/2010
GAAGCTGCAGGTGGCGGGCCAGCGCCCGACCATCATCACCTCGCAGGTGGCGGCCAATCAAGAGGCGCTCGCGCAGCGTGGCATTCTGGAATTGCGCGCTGACGAACACCCCTATGCCGCCCGTTACTACACTGCGGTTTCGGACCCATCGTTCGAAACGGCTGATTAAACCGATATCCGGTTGTGGAATCATCTACTCCTTGTTCCACAACCGGATATTTTCAATTGCAGTGCGCACAATTGCAGTGCGCAGGGCAAAACATAAGACCCGGTACTCGCCGAAGAGCGAGAAGAACGAGAAGACAATATACGAGAAGGGGGAGCGCTCAATGAGCATCAATTGCGCCGCGGTGGACCGACTCATTGATTCGATGAGCTTCACGCAGAAAGTTGGCCAGTTGAACCAGCGTCTGCTCGGTTGGAAGTCCGTGGAACGCAATGCTGCGGGACGGCTGGTGGCCTCGGACGAGCTCAAGCAGGAGATTGACCGATGGGGTGGGCTCGGCACCCTGTACGGTCTATTGCGAGCCGACCCATGGTCTGGTCAACATTGGGGTAACGGCATACGCCCTGAGGAGCGGACTGAGGCGATTGCCGTGGTGCAGCAAACTGTGCTGGAACGTGGCGCACACGGCATCGGCGTATTACTTAGCGAAGAGGCGCCTCACGGGCATCAGGCGCTGGGCGGCACGGTGCTGCCCACCAATCTGGGTTTGGGCGCTACGTTTGACCCGCAGGGGGTGCAGGAAGCGGAAGCCGCGGTTGCCGCAGAACTGGCCGCCAGCGGCATTCATATCGCATTGGTATCCGGTTTGGACATCGCCCGTGACCCACGCTGGGGCCGTTACGAGGAATGCTTCGGCGAGGATCCGCTGATGGCTGCCCGCATGTGCGAGGCCATCGTTACCGGCATGCAGGGTGAGCATCGCAGCAAGGTCGGCCACGGGGGAGTGGCCGTGGTGCTCAAGCATCTGGCGGCGCAAGGCGAGGCCGTGGGCGGCCGCAACGGACAGTCCGCCGTACTGGGCCCGCACGATCTTCATGAAATTCATCTGCCGCCGGTGGCCGCCGGTGTGCGCGCCGGTGCCTTGGGCTTTATGGCAGCCTACAACGATATCGATTCTGTACCTTGCTGCGCCAACCCGTGGCTGCTCAAGGATTATCTGCGCGACCAGCTCGGTTTCGACGGCATCGTGATGGCCGATGGCCTGGCCGTGGATCGGCTCGAAGACATGGCCGGCTCCATTCCCGCGGCAGGGCGTGCCGCACTGCTCGCCGGCGTGGACGTCTCCCTGTGGGATGAAGGATTCACCCGCCTCGAAGAATATGCGGATGACGAACAGGTAGTGGCCGCTGTCGACACGGCCTTGCGCCGGGTGCTGGAACTCAAAGCCATGTTCGGTCTCTTGCCCGAAGACGGTGCCGATACCGCCGCAATTGCCATGCCGAGCGCCGACGCCATCGCTCAGGCCACTGCGGATGGGCGTGAGCAGGCCAAGCGCATGGCCCGCGAGGCGATAACGCTGATCAATGATGGCCAGTCTGCCGCCACGCTCGACGATATCCGCAGCGTCATAGCTGATGCTCAAGCCGGCCCTGTGATTGTCGCCGGCCCGTTCGCCGACGATTTCGGCTGCTTCCTGGGCGATTACACCGCCCCTCTGCCCGCCGATGAACAGTCAAGCGTCTACCGGCAATTGGTGGCACGTCTCGGGGAGGACCGGGTTCTCTTGGCCGCCAAGCCGAGCGATGCGCCGGCCGATCAATGGGCGCGTGCGTCGACCGTGGTATTCGTATGCGGCAGCACCAGCGAACGCAGCTATGACAGTGAATTCGACGACAATGGCGCGGCGAAGGCCGTAACCGAATACGGTGCCACCTGCGGCGAAGGCGTGGACTTGTCTGACATCCGCCTGCCCTGGCGTCAGGATGACATGCTAGGTGAAGTCGCGGCATTGACCACCGCTCCAATTGTTTCGGTGGCGGTGTGCGGTCGCGCGCATGTACTGACCGATGTGCTGGAACGCTCCGCCGTGACGATCTGGGCCGGATATGCCGGCCAATATGGGCCGCAGGCCGTAGCCGACGTATTGGTTGACGGAGCCGACATGTCTGGCCGCCTTCCTGTGACCTTACCCGCATATCCCGCAGCCATTCCCGTTCGATACAATGACCGCCAAAGTGCCGCGCATGTCTACAAGGATGCGGCGGAACCGATATTGCGCGGCTTCGGCTATGGAGCCGGTTCGCTGGCGGCGGTGACGTTCAGCGAGATGCACGCCGATACGCAATCGCATCCAGGTGAAGTGCTGGTGCAGGTGACGGCACATGCTGACGATCACGGGGCCGCGGGTGCCGTGAATCTGTTCGCGCATGTCAGCGGCGGCCGCCGCATCCCACGTTTGGCAATGCTTGTCGATTCGGTATACATGGACTTGAACGCGGGAGAGCGTCGCGATATCGCGTTCCACGTGCCGTGTGATCGTCTGCGGGATGTCGGTGACGGGCAAGTTCAGGTGACCTGCACGCTGGATGGAGATTCGACGCATACGGTCACGGCGACGCTGCCGGGGGAATATTAGGGGGCATGTATGAATGTGGGGTGCGAAGCACTGGAACCGCATCACACCCCCGGATGGAGCCTGAAACCGCAAGGCATCCATCCTCGCAACCTGCAAGTCTGCGGGTTGTCGCCCGATAGAGGAAACAACAAAGGAGATTATATATGTGTTGCTCACAAGGTAGTGAAGGGCGCTCGTCCATCGGACGCAGACTCGCCGCCGTCGCGGCGGGCGTAGTCGCCACAGCACTGATGCTCGGATGTTCGCTGGCCATGGGAACGGTTGCGAACGCCCAGGAGGGGGATTCCCCCGTTGCGGCGTCGCAGGAGGGTAACGGCAACAAGCATTTCATGGTGTATTACCGCGCATGGCGTGACGTGACCATGAAAGGCGTGAACACCGATTTACCGGATGACAATTGGATCTCCATGTACGACATTCCATACGGCATCGATGTCGTCAATGTGTTCAGCTACGTTCCCAGTGGCCAGGAAGCGGCGGCCCAGCCGTTCTATGACAAGCTCAAGAGCGATTACGCGCCGTATCTGCATGCCCGAGGCGTCAAACTCGTACGAGGTTTGGATTACAGCGGTGTTATGGTCGACGGTTTCAAGACGTGGATTGCTCAGCAGGGCAAAAACGTCGATAGCGCGACCGAATCGGATTATGACGCGTACGCCGATCATGTCATCGAAACGTACATGACCTCGGTTGGCCTCGACGGTCTTGACATCGATATGGAAACTTTCCCGGATGCCGCGCAGGTGGCGATTTCCGATCAGGTCATCACAGCCCTCGCCAAGCGCATCGGGCCGAAGTCGGATAACCCGGAAGGCACGATGTTCCTTTACGACACCAATGGCAGCTACACTGCTCCGTTTAAGAACGTTTCTGATTGCTTCGACTATGTTGCCTACCAGCAGTACGGTTCCGATTCGAACCGGACGGCCAAGGCCGCTGCCACCTACGAACAGTTTATCGACTCGACCAAGTTCGTTCCCGGCCTGACCTTCCCCGAAGAGGGTGACATGAATAACCGGTGGAACGACGCGACCGAACCATACCTGGACAGTCATTTCTATGATGTGGCCTCATACTCGTACGACCACAATCTCGGAGGCATGTTCGTCTACGCGCTCGACCGCGACGGACGCACCTATTCCGACGATGATTTGGCACACATCAAACCGTCGAATCTGATTTGGACGAAGACAGCCATCGCACAAAGCCAAGGCATGAGTCTGGAAAACGCCAAGCAGGCTGCCAACCACTTCCTTGACCGTATGTCCTATACCAAGGATGTTCCAGCCGAAACGCGCCAAACCGTGGCAGCGGCCACCAACCTGTATGAGGTGAACAAGGCGGTGCTCGGCGCGGATTGGAACGACGGATACAGCAACACATATGATCCGACGCTCGAACTTTCCCTGACCTCCATCGACACCACGGCACTTACCGGTGCCATAGCCAAGGCGGATGCATTGCTAGCTGACGGCGCAACCGATACCGATGTGCGGACAACGCTGACCACGGCCAGAAACGCGGCGGTCACTGGCCTGACCAGCAAGCTGTATACCGGAGCTGACGTTGTCTCCTGGACGGCATCGCTCAACACCGCAATCGCAGATGCAACGGGCGGCAAGCCCAAGCCGCAACAGCCAGGCACAGGCGAAACGGACAAACCTAGTTCCGGTGACGCATCACACAACAAGCCACAGTCTGCAACCGGACGTCTGGCAAGCACCGGTTCCGACGGCACCGTCGTGCTATCGGTCGCCGTGATTATGACGCTCGCCGGTATCAGCGTATTCGCAGTCCGCCGCCGCGGATAACACCGGTTCGAATGAACCGAAAAACAGTATTTGGGATACGGCGCGATATGCGAAGCGCCGTATCCCATGGCCCACATCGGTAGGGACGAAGTAGTACGCAGACGGTTGATCTCCGGCGTAAGCCGGAAGAAGTCAAAGGAGATTATAGATGAGATTGTCACTAGGCGATCCCGCTGGGTGTACTTCTGCCCGGGCTCAACACAGGAAATGGCTGTGCAGCGGTCTGGCCGCGGTATTGTCGATGACCACGCTGGCGGCGTTGGCCGCACCGGCCAGCGCCACCGGCACAATGCCATGGGGGTGTTCCTATGTTTTTGTCAACTCCTTGGGGAGTTGACGTGTCGGGATTCCGGTTGGCTGTCGTGGGCGCGCTTCGCCCTGCCGGTGGCGTCCGGCGTCCTTTCCCGTGTGGCCGATTCAGGCTACGAGGGCTGGTTCCTGGTAGAGGACGCCGTTTTTGAGCATGCTGTAGATTACGTCGCAGCGTCGGCGCGCGAGGCAGATGACAGCGGCGTTGTGGTGCTTGCCCTGTTCGCGTTTGCGCTTGTAGTAGGCGATGGACGGCGGGTGTTTGGCGGACGCGACGAACAAGGACTGCCACAGCGCGTTCCTGAGGCGTTTGTTGCCCCGTCTGGAGGGTCTCTCGCCCTTGATGCTGGTGCCGGACTGGCCGGTGGCCGGAGCGATGCCGGCGTAGGCGGCCAGGTGGGCCGCGCTTTTGAAGTTGGCGATGTCGCCGCCGATGCCAAGCGGGATGTTGCTTGCGGTCCTGACGCCTGTCCCGGGCATCGACGCCGGGACCACGAGAAGAGGGTGGTCCTCCAGGAGCTTCTCGACCTGCGTGCCCGACCTCGCGGCGCCGGTCCTTGATGGCCTTGATGTCGCGGGCGATGGAGGGGATGATGGTCTCGGCCATGGCGGTGCCGGGCATGGTGACGGTCTGTTCGCCGATGGCCTTGAACATGTCGTCGATGATGCGGCCGGCGCGAAGCCCGTTGGACTTGGCCCAGTCCTTCACGTCCTCGATCACCCAGAAGGACCCGAGCCTGCCGGCCGATACCGAGATGTTCAACCTCGCAGGCGACTACGGCAATGCGTTCTTCGAATCGTTCCACGACAACAACGTGTTCTCGCAATACCTGTTCAACTACTGGCAGTACACGGATTATTACGGTGCTTGGCCTGGCCAGCCCATCGCGAACGTGCCGAAGAGCCTGTATGACAAGAAAGTCCAGTCCGATTGGACCCAGAAATGGTTCGAGTTCGGCACGCTGAATCTGCCGAACGCCGCATACGCCAACGCTGCCCACAAGAACTGCGCGAAGTCGATCGCCATGATCTTCTACTCAGACAATGATCGTGGTGAACAGACCTACAAGGACCTGCTGGAGGGCAAACGTGCCGACGGCACCTACCCGGTGGCCGACAAGCTGGTAGAAATCGCCGAATACTACGGTTTCGACGGCTATTTCGTCAACCAGGAATCCGACGTGAGCGCCGACGATGTTCTAGCCTACCAGGACTTCATGAAGCAGATCGTCGATCAGGGCATTTACATCCAGTGGTACGACTCAGCCACATACCCGGGTGGCGGCGTAGGCTACCAAGACATGTTCAACGGCAGCAATTCGCCGTATGTGCAGGATACGGACAAGGGCAAGATCTCTGATTCCATCTTCCTGAACTACTGGTTCAGCGGCAACATGCTTAAGGATTCGGCCGCTCACGCCGAGAGTTTCGGCATCGATCCGAAATATGCGGTGTTTGCTGGCATCGAGTCCGGACAGAAGAAGTTCGACAGTATCGGCAGCAATGCGGGCTATATGAACGTCAATCTCGACGATACAGGTAAGCCGTATGTGAGCCTCGCCGCGCTCGGCACCGACTTCGTCTCCCGCGAACTGGGCGACGACAAGAAGGTCTATCCGAAATACCAGAACCAGGTGTTCGACCGCGAACGCCGACTGTGGACCGGCTCGTCCACCGGCGAGAAGGGCACCACCGACATCGCCGACAATTACATCGACGACGGCACGAGCAATGACGGTTGGAAGGGCTTCGCTTCCCAGATCGCCGAATGCTCCGTGGTTGGCGGTTCCATGTTCTCTACGTCGTTCAACACCGGTCACGGTCTCGAATGGCGTGATGGCGGCGAACGGACCAGCGACCAGCAGTGGGGCAACATCAACCTGCAGGATATTCTGCCGACATGGCAGTGGTGGATCGATGCCGACTCCGACCCGCTGCAGGCCGACTTCGACTACGGTAAGGACTACGAGGCGGTACCACGCTTCAAGTACACCAAGGTCGGTGGTTACGAAGGCGGCGATTCGCTGGTGCTGAGCGGCAAGCTCTCCAACGACAACACCATTCGCCTGTACAAGACCGACCTGGATGTCGCTGCCGGCTCCAAGATTGACCTGACCTACAACAAGCTCAACAGCGATGATTCCAAGTTGCAGCTTGGCCTCATCCTTGCCGGCGACCCCGAGACCGTGGTGCCGGTGGACGTGACGGACGGTTCGGCAGGCAACGGCTGGAAGACCGCGAGCGTGGACCTGTCCCAGTACGCGGGTAAGAAGATCGCCACGCTGGGTCTGATCGTCAAGGCCGGAGCCGATTGACAACTACCAGGTGAACATCGGCAAGCTCACCGTTACGGACGGCGCGGCCCACACGCCCGCCGCCCCGACGAACTTCCAGGTGGAACGCGCCTATGCGAACTCCGACGAGCTGACCGTCAAGTGGAATCGCGCCGACTACTCCACCATCAAGAACTACTTGCTCTACCTGGACAATACCTTCCTCGGCGGCCGCTACGACGACACCCTGTATGTCAAGCACCTGCCCGCCAAGACCGGCACGCTCAAGCTCTACGCCGTGGGCGCGGACGGCTCGCGTTCGCTCGCCACCGAAGCGCCGCTGAACGAAGCGGCGGCCGTCTCCGACGCGAAAGTCGAACCAGGCAAGGACGGCAACGTCAAGGTCTCTTGGACCAATCCGCAGGTATCCGGCGAGAAAACCGTGACCGTCAAATCCGACACCGGTTCGTGGCGTTACGCCGCGAAGCCGTATTCCCAGACCGTCAGGGTCGCCGCCGACAAGAGCAAAGTGACGATTGCCGATGCGCCGGTTGACAGCTCCCGCTATGTGGTGAACGTCGATAATGCAGGTGGCACTACCGCTACGGCAACAGGTGCATTTGCCGATGCCGCCATTGAGCCGTATCCGGCTTGCTCGGTGATCTGGAATGGCGATAATGTGACGCTGGCCCGTCCTGAGACTCAAGACTGGCGCTACCTGTACATGACCGAGAAGTGGATCGGCGAGAATGGCAAGCAGCAGCAGGAGAACCAGCTGGGTGCTAGCTACACCTACTCGCAGAACACTCCGCCAATCACTGGTATTATCCGTGGTCGTACCACACCTGCCTCATACACCAGGTCCATCCCCCGCCAGTCATGAACTGCGGGTGCAGGTCGAGGATTACAGCGGCAACAAGACCGATCCGGTGAAGATTCCGACCGCCGACGAACTGGCCAAGTGCACGGTCGCCGACCCCACCCAGCCGGATGCCAAGAAGTCCACGCTGACCGCGGTCGACGGTTCGGCCGTGGCCGACGGCAAGGCCATCCGCACGGTGCAGGCAACGGTCAAGGATTCGTTCGGCAATCCGCTGGCCAATGCCGAGGTGGCGTTTGAACTGCCCGAAGGCGTCTCGGCCATTGGCGGAAACACCACCGTCAAGACCGATGCCGCCGGTGTGGCTTCGCTGAACGTCGTGTCCACGAAGGTCGGCAAGTACACGGTGAAGGCCGTGCTGAACGGCAATGCCATCGGCAAGGGCGTCACCGTCGAATTCACCAAGGTCGCGGTGACGCCGAACAAGCCCGGCGACCAGAACAAGCCTGGCGATACCAAGCCGAACAAGCCCAGCCAGAACGACAACAAGAACAATGACAAGAATGGCGCTTCGTTGAGTGCCACGGGTTCGTCGGTCATTGCGATTGTGGCGGCCATGGTGGTGCTGCTTGGCGCGGGTGCGGTGGTACTTCGCGCTCGTAGCAAGACGGAGTAGTTCGTCGCAATACGGGTGTTGATACTCGTGCCATAAGCGGGATTTAGGGGTTGCCCAATGGGTGCCCCCCTAAATCCCGTTTGTTTTGTCGCAAGACATATGCCAAGACCAGTGACTAAAATGCTTTAGTTATTTTATCAAAATTATAGATATCATAAGAGTTAGCGCACGGTTGATGCATATGGCCCAATGCGGGGGTGCCGTCAACCGTATCGCAATAGTCGCAATGCGGTCGTAAAAAGGAGTGTTCATGAGATCTGCTCGCGAGGCATCGTCATCGTCTGACGGCACGCAGCGTGTGAGCCTGAAAGACATCGCAGATGAATTAGGCATCTCGCAGACCGCGGTATCCTTCGCCATCAATGATCGGCCCGGCGTTTCCGCGGAAACCAAACGTCGGGTCAAAGAGGCTGCAGCCAGGCTCGGCTGGACGCCGGTCTACGCCGCACAAGCACTGGGATCCTCGAAGACCATGACCATAGGCTTTGCCCCCGCACGATCCACGCAGGGGCTCACGGATGAAAGCTTCATGCTGCACTTCATGGCGGGTGTGCACGCCTCGCTCAGCCCCAAAGGCTATGGTTTGTTGTACCGCCCATGCCGATTCCTGAACGAGGAGATGAGCGTATACAAGGATTGGGCGTCGCGCAAGCGCGTGGATGGCGTTATCCTCGTCGATTTGCGAGCCGATGATCCACGCCCGGAATTGTTGAAGAATCTGGGTGTGCGCGCAGTGCTTGCCGGAGGACCCGACCCGAACAATTATGTGCCGTCACTGTCCATCGATGATTCACGCACGATGGGAACCGTGCTCGAACATTTGTCGTCATTGGGATACCGCCGAATCGCCTATCTTTCCGGCGATCCGAACCTGGATTATTCACAGGGGCGTGTCGCGGCGTTCCGCGCATTTGCCAAACGGCGAAAGCTGGAATCCATCAACATCGAATTCACCGATTTTGTTGCGGAACAGGCCGCGATGCTCACGTTGGAGATGCTGCATTCACCGAAGCCGCCTACCGCGTTCATCTATGAAACGGAGATCCTCGCCGCGGCCAGTCTTCACGCCATGGCCGAAGATTATTCCGCTCGGCAGATGGAGGCGGGGGAGGGCCATGCGGAAGTCTATCCGAATGGGCTGCCCGCCATTGTCAGTTTTGAAGACAGTTTCATTTGTGAGGCGGCGTATCCGTCAATTACCGCCGCGCATCGTGATGCCAGCGAATACGGTGCCAAAGTGGCCAAACTGCTGCTCAAAGTGCTTGCCGGAGAGCAGGTGAGCGGCAACCGGCGAATCCTCACCCCGAAACTGGTGATTCGGGACAGCACCGCCAAGCCCATGGATACCATGGCGTAGAACGGTCATTGCATCGGCTTGCAGACAATGACATGCGACCAGTACGGCGTTGGCCCCCGTATTCCACGGGGGCCAACGCCGTTGAGAAAGAGGAAGAAAAAGGATATAGAGGCTTAGATGCTGTCGATTATTCAGCGTTCTTCACGGCCGTCGCAATGGACACAGCCGGGTCGAGGAACGGAATCAACGTGGACTGGAAGGCGTGGTACAGGTCGGACTTGCCCGGCCAGACCGTGCCGATCACATGATTGCCGCCGTCAAGCTGGTGGAACCATGATCCGCCTTCGTGGTCGATGACGTGCTCGTCGACGTAGCGGGCGAATGTGGCGTACCAGTCGGCATATCGTGCCTCGCCGGTGGCGGCGTGCAACGTGGCGGCGGTGTTCAACGATTCGGCCGCCGTCCAATGCATGCGGTCGGTGACCACCGGCATGCCGTTCCAGTCGGTCGTATAGACGAGTCCCTGCGCGCCGTCGACGTTCCACGCATCGTCCACCGCCCGCGCGAACAGGTGCTCGGCGGCGTCGATGTACGGTCGCGCGCCGTCCCGATTGGCGAAGGAACTCAACGCCCACTGCACGATAAGACGCGCCCATTCGATGCCGTGGCCCGGCGTGGCGCCATACGGTTTGAACTGGTCGTCCTTCTTGTCGGCATTGCATTCGAGATCGACTGACCAGTCGGACTTGAAATGCTCGGGAATGCGCCATCCGTTGTGTTCCGCCCATTCGATGACGTGGTCGATGATGCGGCCGGCGCGGACGCGATAGGTGTTGTTCCCGGTGGCGTCGGCCACGGCCAGGAACGCCTCGGTGGTGTGCATGTTGGCGTTGAGACCACGGTACGGGTCGAGCTCGGTGAATTCGGTGTTCCAGGTATCGACGGCCAAACCGATTTCGTCATCCCAGAAATGCTTGTCATACGTGGCAAGCGCCTCGTCAAGCAGTTCCTTGGCACCCGGACGTCCGGCCAGCAGGGCAGAGGATGCGGCGAGTATCACGAAGGCATGCGCATAGCAGACCTTGCCCGGAGCATGGGTGCCGTCCGCGAACACCTGCGGATACCAGCCGCCGTGCTCGTCATCGTGCAGAATGCCGGTCAATCCCCTGAGCGCCGCGTCGGCCAGCTCGCCCGCACCCGGGTATCCGAGCATGGCGCCAATCGAGTACACATGGGCCATACGGCTGGTGATCCACGTTTCGACGCCGTGTGAGGGGTCGAGGGTGCCGTCGGCGTTCAGCCAGCCGGAACCGCCATCCGGCGCTGGGAAGCCTTTGCCGAACTTCAGCAGCTCGTAGGTTTCGGAAGCCATGAAAATGCGGTTGGCTTCGGTGCCGAGCGTATAACGTGGGTTATTGGTCATAATGATTGTTCCTTTCCTTAATGAGAACATGCGGTGGGTGCGCGATGAGCATGCGGCGGACACGTCTTAGTGCTTCACGTGAATGTCGAAATAGTCCATGACCAGTTCGCAGAACATCATATTCGACCAGCTGAACCATTCGCGCGTGTACTTGGTCGGATCGTCCACGTCGATGCCTTCGTGCATGAGATGTGTACCGGCGTCGGTGGTTACAAGACGGTCGAGGATATGCGCCTTGAAGTCCTTGTTGTCACTGGTCATCGCCTCGATAGACAGGGCGATGGGCCACACATAGTGCGGCGGGGTGTGCGGTGAGCCGATGCCCTTGAGATACTCGCCCTCGTAATAGTACGGGTTTTCGTCGCTGAGCAGCGTGCGTCGGGTCGCCAGATAGGTCGGATCGTCCGGTGCACAGTATCCCAAGTAAGGGGCCGCCATCAAGGAGGGCACATTGCTGTCGTCCATGACATTGACGTGACCCAGGCCGTCGGTCTCGAACGCGTAAATCGTCTCTCCATTGCGGTTCGTCGTCTTGGCGTGGTTTTCGATGCCTTCGGTGATGGTGCGGCGCAGCTCGCCGGCGCGTGCGGCGATATCGGCATCATCCAGAATCTCACCGCCGAAGATGCGTTCCAGATAGCCCATCACCACGGCGGCGAACATGTTCGAGGGCACCAAATAGTGGTAGGTGCAGGCGTCGTCGCTGGGGCGGAAGCCGGACCAGGTCATGCCAGTGTACGCCACCGGCAACCCCTTGCCATCGTTGCTCAACGATTCGGTGGGAATGTCCGTGTCGCGGATGAAGAAATACGGGGAGTTCTCGTGATGCTGTTCGGTCTCGAAGACGTCAAGAATCTTCTTGACGCCGGCAATGAATTCGTCATTGAAATGATCGGTGTTGCCGGTGTTCGCATACAGCATCCAAGCCAGCTGAATGGGGTAGCACAGCGAGTCCACCTCGTACTTGCGCTCCCAAAGCCAGGGACTGGAGAAGTCGGACTGATCATCCTTGTCCCAGGAAGCGCCGTTCGGCTCCTCGTTGAAGGCGTTCGCATACGGGTCGATGGTGATGTAGCGGAACTGCTGCCGCACCAGACCGGCGATCAGGCTCGCAATGTCGCCGTCTTCGGCGGCAAGGGCCAGATATGGGCGCAATTGTGCGGTCGAATCACGCAGCCACATGGCCGGGATATCGCCGGTGAGCAGGAATGTGGTGCCGTCGTCATGCCGTTTGACCGTGGTGGTCAGGGTGTTGGCAAAGCAGGCGTTGAAGTTCTCGGCCCAGGCGGCGTGTTCGGTGCCGCACAGGTCCGTGATGTGCTGCATGAAATCCGAGACCGACTTCGGTATCGCGGTGGTCGTCATAATTCAACTTCTTTGTTTGAGGGGTATACATATCAAGGGAACAGCATTATTCTAAACCGCTTTAGTTGAAGACACGCGAAAGGATGTGAAGAGCGTGGTTCTGAGTGCACCAGGAGACGATGCTTCCGTCCGCGTCCTTGCAGGCGACGACGCATCCCCATTCCCGTCTTTTCCTGTCTCCATTGGCCATCGGTCATTTTGTCTTTCTCTATTTCTTGAAAACCATTAGAAGAAAGCATGATTACTTATGCCGGAGATTTTGAATAAGGTGCTATCCTTCGGCCGCGGGGATTCTATCTTTCGGGAAAATCGGGATTGTTCAGGGCTCTTGGAGTGGTTTTGACTGGAATTGCAACAATCTTCAGTGATCTGTTTCCTGATGTCACATCCCAAAGAAGAAGCATCATGCGCATGTCACCTTCGGAGGTGCGCATGATAGCTGTAGTCATACGTCCAAGTTTCGCATTGCCCCACGTCATTCGCCTATGACGTCGATATCAGTGCCGGCGCTGCTGCTTGTGCTCGAGCTGGAGGATTTGGAATTGGGACTGCCGGTGCTGTTGCCGGACGAACTGTTGGAGCCTGTCGAACTGTTGCCGGAACCCGTTGAGCTGGAACCGGTAGTGCCCGAATTCGTTGAAGACCCCGATCCGTGGGAGGCATCTGAGCCGGTCGAGTTCGAGCCGGAGTTTCCGCCGGTTCCTGAATTGGTGTTGCCGTTGGTCTCCGTGCCGCTGTTGGTGCCGGATTCGGTATTCGTGTTGCCGGAGCCAGTACCGGTGGAGCCGGACGAATCGGTGGAACCAGACGAACTATCGGAGTTGGACGACCCTGAGGGAGCGGAGTCGTTCTCGGTCGTGGTGCCGTTGCTCTTCGGTGTATTGGTGTTGTCCGTTGGCGTGTGCTGGGGAGTCGATGGGGACTCGGTTTGCTCGGGCGAAGGCGTGGTGACTGTGGGGGAGATCCAGTCGCGCACTACGCTGTCCGTGCCGTTGCCTTGGGTGATGAGCAGCACGATGCCGGCCGTTACGGCAACGGCCAACAGGCCGGATACCACGGTTACGATAACAGCTGTGCGCTTGGGATTGCGGCGTGATGCGCGCAGTTCCTTGACGGAATACGTGTGGCGCGAACGCTGTGCAGTCGGGCGAGAAACAACCTCGCGAGGTGTGCGACGGCCCGCAGCTGGTGCAGAGGCGGTGCCGAGGCCGGTGGTCGCTTCACGTGTAGCGGGTGTGGAAGCGGTGCCGAGGCTGGTAGTAGTTTCACCTGCCGCGGCTGCAGCAACCATGGTGTTTTCGGGATTTTCGCTGGCTGCCGCTTCAACCCGCGCGGGTCGATCGATATCGTCGCTCTGTTGGGCATCCGCCGCATCGCCGGAGGCTGCAGGAAGTTTCGTTTCAGATGTGGGTGAGGAATCATTGCTACCGGCATCCGATTCGCCGTGCTCGGCGGCGTCATCATCCGTGGAACCGACGCTCTGAAGCTTTTCCCCAGAAGCCTGCAACACGTTTTGGTAGATGTTGGTGGCGACTGCGGACACGATGTAGCTGGCCGCGGCGCCAATCACCGAACCTGCGATGCCGATCTTCGACGCCAACAGGAATGAGGTGACGGCAGCAAGGGCTCCGGCCACGATCGAGGAAATGGAAAGACCTTCGAAAAACTTCTTCACGCATACGACGGTAGATGTCTGTGCTTGAAGGTTGCTGAAGGCCCTCTGAAAGTGACGAAATGCTTACAAGTGCCCTGCAAAACCTTCACATAGAGCCTATACGCGTTGCGTATTGTGGCGCTATATGGCCGGTTTCGTCATAGGCTCAACCGGCACAACACGATTGAACGACTATGCCCACACGAAGCTATCGGTGCCGGCCGCCAATTCGAAATGCAGCTTGGCGATACCCAGTCCGATTTCCGGCTGTACGCCTTCCAATGCTTCGGCCCTTACCGTGCGGCCGTCCGCGAGCAGCGTGAAACGGAACGGCTGCTTGCCCAACGCGCTGGGCGCGAGCATCGAAGCCTCAACGCCCCGCTTGAACCAGTCGGGTGCATTCGCGTAATCGCCGGTTTCTACGGCTCCCAGTTCCTTAGCCGGTTTGCTGCGATGCGGCCGGCCGGGGCGGTTGCCATGCCCGAGCGCAATGGCGGCGGGCATACGTTCCCCTTCGGCGAGCGTCCACGCGCCGTCATGATCAGCGGTCTCATGCAGTACCACCCATGAGGTGTCGAGTCCAAGAGAGACGGCAGTCAATGCCAGCAATTGCCCGGCATGCCCGACCTTCTCGTCCAGTATGGCCTCATTGCTAGGCGAGTCAGTACCAATCAGCGCAATAAGATTGTGGACATTCTTGAACCGGCCATAGTGGGTCGGGCAGCCCCCGAATGCGTCATCGACATCATGGATGAGTTGAATATCGAGTCCTTGCTTGGCGTTGGCGGCGGCAATGGCCTCATCAAGGGTATTCACCTGTTCCGCGGTGAGCGGTTCGTCGTTGTAATCGCGCACGGCATGGCGTTTCTGCATGGACTCAAGCAGATTCATGCTGATTTCCTCCTCATGATGACGGCGACACAACACGCCGCAAACGTCACCATGATAGTGACGGCATTGGGCAATTAGTTACGATGCAGCGAATATTTGGTCGGTTTGATGACCGACATCAGCACGGCGGCGAAAATCAGCGCAAAACCGACCAACGAACTCCATAGGATGCGCTCGCCCCAGAACAGTGCGGAGAACGATACGGCAAACAGGCTCTCCGTGCACATGATGATTGACGCTTGCGATGCCGGCACGTGGGCCAGGCCGATATTTTGCATGATTTGCGCGCTCATCGTGGCACCAAGGAACAGATACAACACGCTGGCCACCACCGGAGGTGCCAGCCATCCTGCATCAGGCGCGGGTTCGGTGGCCAACGCGCCGATAAAGAACAGGATTCCGGCCACGCTAAATTGCACGAAGGTGACGGCAATCGGATCAAAACGCTTGGTATAGACGCCCAGACAGGTCAGGTTGAAGGAGAAAATAACCGCCGTGGCGATGGTAAGCCAGTCGCCGGAACTCAAGGAGAGCGAGCCTCCCGGCTTCAACGACACGAAACCAACGCCGGTCAGGCAGATCACGCCGGCGACCAGATTGATGGCTCTCGGCTTGGTTTTGGAGATAATCCATGTGGCGAATGGGGTAATGACGCAATAGGCAGCCGTCAGAAAAGCGCTGCGACCCGGTTCTATGGTCTGCAATCCAATGGTCTGCGTGATCATCGTGCCCCAATAGGTCAGCCCGACCACCAGCGCCGGCACGATGATCTTTGGCGTCAGGTATGGCACGATGTGCTTGTGGAATAAAGCCAGCATGCACATGCAGGCGCCGAACATGCGAAGGGCCATCAGCCATTGCGCCGGGATCGCCGTCATGGCGAATTTGGCGAGCAGATAGCTGCCTCCCCACAGCGCAGCGCAGGCCAGCAACATCAGACGGGCGAGATTCGGCGGAAAACTACGTGACCAACGACTACGCAGCCGGTTGCAGCGCTCGATCAAACCCATCACACACTCACCTTAGAAAAAACGGAAAACTTGTGGCTCTCTCGGCTCTCAGATTACGGGAACTACCAGTCAAAAAGAGGATTCTGCGAGCCTTGCGCTCCGGCGGTGAACGGCGAATGAAAGCAGTGTGAAGGTGAGGTTACTCACAGCGAACATCCGTGCCGGCAGCGAAGAAAACCGCTACCCTTGAGAGTGGAACAACACGTCGTACTCATACCCATGAAAGGATTCGACATGGCAGTCATCACTCCGGAAATCAAGGAATTCATCCAGAACAACCTCGGCTGGATCACCACCATCTCTAAGGACGGCGAACTGGATCTCGGCCCGAAGATGTCCCTGTTCGTGCTGGACGACACCCACATTGCCTACCACGAGCGCACCGCTGGCCAGCACTACGAGAACCTCAAGAACGGCTCCCCGCTGGTCATCGCCTTCGCCAACCTCGAGAAGAAGCAGGGCTACCGCTTCCGCGGCAACGTGGTGCTGCACGTTGACGACGATATCTACAACGAGCAGGTCAAGGTCGCCGAAGAAAAGGGCACCAAGAAGCCGGCCGTGATTCCGGTGCTCGAAGTCACCGAAATTCAGAACCTGGCTTCCGGTCCGACCGCCGGCAAGACCATCGTCAAGGACTGATTGGTTCCTTCCGCTGGGGCAGACTACACCTGTTCTCTCTCAGTCTCGCTTCGCGAGCTAGCTCCCTCATCAGAGGGAGCTTTATTGTTTCTGGGTGCGTAGGACGAGGTGCCGGCCTTGCGCATCCGTGGTGGCAAACAGATAGGTGTGGCCGCCGTCCTTGAGTTTGAGTTTGTTGCGCAATTGCGTCACGGAAAGCGGGAAGTTGCGCACGGCGATATTCGCATGCGTAAGTCCGGCCAAAGCCTGCTTCAGCTCCTGTTTGTTCATCGTGGCGATTGATTCGATGGCGAACGATCGTCCGTGGAATCCATCAACGGGTTTTGCTGATACGAAGAGATGACTGTTCGGTCCAATCGGGTGAACGTCGAATCGTTGGCTGATCACAGCGAAACAACCGGCCTTCATGATGGAGGCATTGGGCTCATAAAGATACTGCCAACGGTCGGCTCCGATAGCACCTGTGCGAGTGCCGGCCAATGGCTCTTCGCCATCACTGCTGGCATGCGCAATACCGTCGGTATCCTCGGTACTACCATGGTTCGCCTCATATTCCAATATTTGCTCATCGTTGACGCATACCACGCGAGGCGCCGCGCAGCGTTCGCGCTCCAGCACGAGCAGCAGTTCCTTGCATTCGTTGCCGGTGGAGATGATATGCACCTCGTGCACCGCGCCCGCAAAATCATTGACGGTCTTATGCCAATCAAGCATGGGGGAGAGCTTGACCATGACGAGGGGAGCCTTGGCGAGCAACAAGTCCTGCAAGGCCAGTACATCAGGCGTGCAGTCGGCAATCGCATACGTGCGTGAGCCGTGATCGTCACGGCGCGCCGGATCTAGAAAAATCATGGAAACCGGGGCAAGCTGCCTCAACACCGCCGTGGAATCGTCATTGATGACCTCGGCGTGAGCAAGCGCAAGCAGCGGAAAATTATGACGGGCGATATCGCAAAGATTGGATTGCCGTTCCACATAGGTGGCATGGCCGAACACCCGAGCCATATACGAGAAATCAACGCCGAACCCACCGGTAAGGTCAACCAGAGAAGTCGAGTCGGATGCATCAGCATCAGCGAGCTGGTTTTCCAGCAAATGTTGGGCGAGCCGAGCCTTGTACTGGGCAGTGAACTGTGAAGAACACTGTTCCATAGGCACTTGCGGAGGGAAAATCAGGCCATCGCAAGCCGCCCAATCAGGCAATTTCACCGAAGCGCGTTGCCAGCCAGCTATTTGCTCCAAGGCAAACGACAGATCAATGCCATCGCCACGTTTGGCATGCAAAGCCACATCGCGCACATCCTCACAGCGATGCTTGGCGATAAACGCCCAGGTCGACTCAGAAATCTCCATGCGGCCATTCTAGGGGTCATGGTGAGATGAATACGTCAGACATCCGCAACAAACGAGGTGACAGGCCAATGATTGATGAAGTGATGATGCTGCGCCACGGCCGTACCCAATACAATCTCGAACATCGTTTGCAAGGCCAAATCGATGTGCCGCTCGACATCGTAGGCCAATGGCAGGTCGACCAAACCGGATTCGCGCTCGCCTCACGCTATTACTGGGCCAAGGTAAACCGTCTGGCCTCTCATCCCGAAGCCATCGCGCAGCCCGGACCGGATGCCGCGGAACGTACCGATATTCACCAATATGAGGAAGCTCCGGCAGCCGGCCGGCGCATGGTGGTATTGACCAGCGATCTGTTTCGCGCGCAACAGACCGCTCACGCCTTTGCAGATGTGTTGGGATTGCCGGTGGTCTGCGATCGCCGTCTTCGCGAACGCAGCTTTGGTGAATGGGAAGGCCTGACCCGCGCTGAGATCAAAGCCGTGGCCGCTGAGGACTACGCCTCCTGGAAGCACCACACTGGCGGGGAAACCAAACACGGGGTGGAAAGTCGCGCCGAAGTCGGCAAGCGCGGAGCCGACGCAGTGCGCGCATTGGTCTGTGATTCGGCTTATGCGGATGACACGCCCACCACGCTTATGCTGGTCACCCATGGCTCATGGATTACCGCCACCATTGCCAATCTGCTTGATCTGGATCCTGACGGTATGAACGCGCTTGGTGCCATGCGCAACGCCTGTTGGTGCCGACTGAAAGTGCGTCACAGCGTCAATGGCCAATCGACGGAGCAGCCACTGTGGGAGCTGGAAGAATACAACAAGGCACCCGCCATTGCCGATTGCGCAGACTGGGAGAACGGGCCCGCCGACCTGCGCGGACCGCACATGCCAGGCTGGCAGCCGATTGTGTGGTGACCGGATACGTTAGTCGCCATATCCGCATGGCACAACCGCATATCGGCTGTTGGCGTGGGGACATGGAACACAGTATGAACGCGTTCGCCGCAAATTCAAACGGTAGGTTTAGACTATTCTCGGTTTGGAACCGTACAGCGATAGAACAGTAGGAAAGCGCGAAAGGCGGGTGAGACGACATGCTGAGAATCTTCAGCTCAATCAATGGCCAAGTGGAGCAGATCGAGAAACCGGAGAACGGCTCTTGGCTGTGTCTCAGTGAACCCACTGATGTGGAACTTGCCACCGTCGCCTCGCAAACCGGCATCGATCTGGCTGACCTGCGCGCCCCCCTGGATGACGAGGAACGTTCACGTGTGGATGTCGAAGACGAATACACGATGATCATCGTCGATATTCCCACCGTGGAAGAACGCGGTGGCCGTGACTGGTATGAGACCATCCCGTTGTCGATTATCGTGACCGAGAATCTCATCATCACCGTCTGCATGCAGGACACCCCCGTGCTTCATCCGTTCATGGAAGGCACCATCCGCGGCTTCAACACCTTCATGCGCTCGCGGTTCATCCTGCAGATTCTGTACCGCAACGCCACCATGTACCTGCGTTACCTGCGTATCATCGACCGCGAAAGCGACAAGCTCGAATTGAAGCTTCGCCACTCCATGCAGAACCGTGAAATCGTGATGCTCATGGAGCTGAGCAAGACCTTGGTGTACTTCACCACGTCACTGAAATCGAATGAAATCGTGATGGAGAAGCTCACCACGTTAAGCCGAATCAAGCAGTATCCGGACGATGAGGATCTGCTTGACGACGTCATCACCGAAAACAAACAGGCTATCGAGATGGCCAACATCTACAGCGGCGTTCTTGCGAACATGACCGATGCATTCGCCTCGATCGTGTCCAATAACCTGAACAATGTGATGCGCATCTTCACCATCATCTCCATCACGTTGTCCATTCCGACCCTGATTTTCTCGATGTACGGCATGAACTTCCAAGGAGGCATGCTCGGCATGCCGTTCAGCGATAAGCCGTGGGGATTTATCACGATTGTCGTCATTTCGGTGGCGCTCTCGATTCTGGTCACTTGGTTCCTCACCCGTTCGCGCATGTTCAAATAAGCCGGTTCATCCATGACCAACTGGTTCCGTTTGCGCCGCCGCATCCGCACCCGTCTGGTTGCGGGGATTGCTGCTGCTTTGGGCTTCGCGCTGATGCTGTCTGGATGTGGTCAGATTCAGGTGACCACGGTCAACGGTTCGCCGGAAGGACCAACGCTTGCAATTGGCGTTGCTGCGGATGAGCCGGCAATAGGCGCGTGGCATGACGGCACCTATGAGGGATTTGACATTAGCGTCGCCAAATATGTGGCGGCCAAACTCGGCTATGCGAACAAGCAAATCGTGTTCAAGCAGGTACGGCCCGCAAACCGGGCGTCGATGCTGAACAACGGGCAAGTGGATATGGTCGTCGCATCCTGGGCGATTACCGATGGTTCCAAGGCAGAAGCGGATTTTGCCGGACCCTACTTGCGCACTGGTGTGGGTCTGTTGATCAGGACTGACGACCGAGCTGATTTTGCGCAGGCGGGTGACGGCATCGGTGACATCGCCGACCGCATGGTGTGCATAGTGAAAGGCGATGATACCGCCGACCTGTTCCGCGCGAACCATCCCAAGGCCCAATTCCAGGAACGGGACAGCTACGCGCAATGCGTCACCGCGGTGCAGGTCGGATCAGCAGATGCCATCGCCTCCGACATGGCGGTGCTGTCCGGTCTGCGACAGGCCAATGGCCCGCAATATATGACCGTGCTGCAGGATGAGGGCTCGGTCGAATACGGTATCGCCGTAAGCCAAGGGACTCCACAGTTGGCGCAGAAAATCTCGGAAGCGCTCAAGGACATGATCGCAGATGGCAGCTGGGAGTCCGCGCGGGCTGAATTGAAGCGGCAAACTCGGCTTACGGTCACACGGGAAGTCGACCCGCAGGCCATCGTCTCGGATGCTGAATAACGATTGACGACGTGTCCAGTTGCGCGGCTACCTTGCTGATTTATGAGTGACAACGAGAAGAGCACGCAAACCGAAGAGCCCAACTTCCGCTACAACGCCGCGCTGGCGCAGGATATCGAGAACAAATGGCAGAAGATCTGGGATGAGAAAGGCACCTTCTGGGCCGCCAACGTCAATGGCGATCTGAAGGACGGCAAAGGTCGCAACGCCGAAGGCCGCACCGCCTACTTTGCCATGGACATGTTCCCATACCCGTCCGGCAAGGGCCTGCACGTAGGTCATCCGCTGGGCTATCTGGCCTCCGATGTGGTGAGCCGTTACCACCGCATGAAGGGCGAGAACGTCCTGCACGCCATGGGCTATGACGCTTTCGGTCTGCCTGCCGAGCAGTACGCCGTCCAGACCGGCCAGCACCCGCGCGTGACCACAGAGGCGAACATCGCCAACATGAGCCGCCAGCTGCACCGCATGGGCCTGAGCTTCGACAACCGCCGTACCTTCGCCACCATCGACCCCGGTTATGTGCGCTGGACCCAGTGGATCTTCTCGCGCATCTACGATTCCTGGTATGACGAGGACGCCACCAACCCCTCTGGTTCCAAGGGCTCCGCACGCCCCATCGCCGAACTCGTTGCCAAGTTTGAATCCGGCGAGAAGGCCATTCCAGGTCACGAGTCCGACGGCAAGAAGTGGGCCGACCTCGACCAGGCCGAACAGCAGGACATTTTGAACGACTTCCGCCTGGCCTATATCTCCAAGTCCCCGGTCAACTGGTGCCCGGGTCTGGGCACCGTGCTGGCCAACGAGGAGGTCACCGCCGAAGGCAAGTCCGAGCGAGGCAACTTCCCGGTTTTCCAGCGTGAGCTGCGCCAGTGGTCCATGCGCATCACCAAGTACGGCCACCGCCTGATCGAGGATCTCGATGGCATCAATTGGCCTGAGAAGGTCAAGCTCATGCAGCGCAACTGGATCGGCGAATCCCACGGCGCTTCCGTGCACTTCACCGTGGCCACCGCCGATGGCAGTAAGGACATGGAAATCTACACCACCCGTCCCGACACGCTGTTCGGCACCACGTTCGCCGTCGTTTCCCCGGAACACCACCTGCTGGAGAACGTACCTGCCGAATGGCCGGCTGATGTGCCCGAGGATTGGAAGGGCGGCTATGCCAACCCGGTCGAGGCAGTGAAGGCCTATCGTTTGGCTGCTGAGGCCAAGACCGCCAAGGACCGCGTTGACGAGGCCGGCGAGAAGACCGGTCTGTTCACGGGCCTGTACGCCACCAATCCGATTACTGGTGCTAAGCTTCCGCTGTTCACCGCTGATTACGTCCTGATGGACTACGGCACCGGTGCCATCATGGCCGTGCCTGGCGGCGACCAGCGCGATTACGACTTCGCCGTGAAGTTCGGACTGCCGGTCATCTACACCGTCAAGCCTCTGCCTGAATCCGGCGACGACCTAGCCAACTATGAGGGCAAAGCGCCGTTCGTCTCCCATGACGGCATCGTGATCAATTCTTTCGTCGAAGCCACCGCGGCCAAGGGCGACGCTCTCTCCCTCGACGGCCTGCGCGTGGACGACGCCATCGCCAAGGTCAACGCCTGGCTCGAGTCTGCCGGCGTCGGCAAGGGCACGGTGAGCTATCGTCTGCGTGACTGGCTGTTCTCCCGCCAGCGCTACTGGGGTGAGCCTTTCCCGATCGTCTACGGCGAGGACGGCACCCCGCATCTGCTGCCGGATTCCGCGCTGCCGATCAACCTGCCCGACGTGCCTGACTATGAGCCGCGCACCTTCGATCCGATGGACGCCGAATCCGACCCGGAGGCTCCGCTGAGCCGCAACGAGGACTGGGTCAAGGTCGAACTTGACTTGGGCGATGGCGTCAAGACCTACTACCGCGACACCAACACCATGCCGAACTGGGCCGGCTCCTGCTGGTACTACATGCGCTACATCGACCCGACCGATACCAAGCACATGGTGGAGAAGGACGAGTTCGACTACTGGATGGGTCCGAACCACAACAAGTATTCGGGTGACGAAGGCGGCGTGGATCTGTACATCGGCGGCGTCGAGCACGCTGTGCTCCACTTGCTCTACTCCCGCTTCTGGCACAAGGTGCTCTTCGACCTCGGTTACGTGGATTCGGCCGAACCGTTCCACAAGCTGTTCAACCAGGGCATGATTCAGGCCTACGCCTACACCGATGGCCGTGGCCAGTATGTGCCGGCCGACGAGGTCGTGGAAGGCGAGCCGGACGCCTCCGGAGAACCGACGTTCACATGGAACGGCGAACACGCCAACCGCGAGTTCGGTAAGATGGGCAAGTCCCTGAAGAACATCGTGACCCCGGACTACATGTACGAGAACTATGGCGCCGACACCTTCCGCTTGTACGAGATGAGCATGGGCCCGCTGGACGAGTCCCGCCCGTGGAACACGCGCAACGTGGTCGGCGGCATGCGCTTCCTGCAGCGTCTGTGGCGCAACGTGGTGAACGAGACCACCGGTGAGGTGCACGTGTCCGAGGAAACCCCGGACGAGAAGACCCTGAAGCTACTCAACAACACAATCGCCGAAGTGACCGCGGAAATGGAGGGCATGCGCCCGAACACCGCCATCGCCAAGCTGATTGTGCTCAACAACCACCTGACCGGCTTGAAGGCCGTGCCGCGTGCCGCCGTCGAGCCGCTGATCCTGATGCTCGCTCCGATCGCCCCGCACATCTGCGAGGAAATGTGGAACAAGCTCGGCCACGCCGATTCCCTGTCCGCCGAGCCGTGGCCGGTGGCTGATGAGCGCTACGTGGGTCACGACACCGTGACCGCCGTGGTGCAGATCAAGGGCAAGGTACGCGCCAAGCTCGAAGTGCCGGTCGACATCGACCCGGCCGATCTCGAGAAGCAGGCGCGTGCCGCCGTCGCCGACCGTCTTGTCGGGCATGGC